>JAABUZ0100000772.1_pt1 | contig 71167 bp, 67 predicted proteins | sample 5562091 | NCBI WGS metagenome assembly JAABUZ01 (sample SAMN12813069, study PRJNA571459) | rock metagenome | isolation source: Antarctica rocks | place: Antarctica: Victoria Land, Linnaeus Terrace sud | collected 2015-12-21
GATCGGGGTGCGCATGTGCCCCGCCACAAGCCACCCACGATCATCCTGCTGAACGCGTCAACGATGAAGCACACGTAGGCCACGCCGGCCCAGGTCGCCACGAACGTGAGGTCGGTCACCCACAATTCATTGGGATTGCTGGCCTGCTCTAGGCATGCGCCGCACCGAAGGCTACGCCGCCCGGATGGCGCAGGTTCTGGGACCCGGTTGTGCGGCGATCCCCGTCGCCGGGCATTACGCACGCGCGCACCTCAGAAGCGCCCGACGTCACGAGCCTGGATCTTGCATTAACGCCCCGCGCCCCGACGTGAGCCGGGGCGCGGGAATGCAGAGCAGTTGCTCTGCATGCTTTGCGTGACTGGGGACCGCAGGGCCCAGCGAAGCGATCCGGGAGCGCGGGCATGCAGAGCAGTTGTTGTTGTTCGTGAGCCTTGCTGTTCTGATAGCTAAGGGGCTATCATGGTGTGGTGGTTGCTTGCGATGTTCTCTTGTTGCGCGCCGGCGCGCGGGGCTGACACAGCGGCAGCTGGCCAGCCGGATGGGCTGCCCGCAGTCGACGATCGGGCGCTGGGAGACCGGGGCTCGCGAGCCGCGCTTCGCCGAGGTGAGCAAGGCTCTGTGGGCGTGCGGGTTTGAGCTCGGGCAATGGCTCTTCGCGCAGGCGGATCGATTTGAACCCGGCGTGGCGGCAGAGCGCGATCGCCCGGTCGTAGTAGTCGATGACCCCCTCGTGGCTGGGGCGGTTGGCGCCCAGCAGCCCCAGATACAAGGGTTCTTGGGTGTTCGCGAGCGAGACCACGAGCGCCGAGTACCCCCAGATGCCGTTGTAGGAGATGTCCATCCCCTGCTTGGTCTGCGCGTCGGTGGGCACGATGCTGGCGTCGGCGTCGATCACCGCCGGCTGCTCGAGGAACCCCTCCGGCTGGGGTCGCCACACCTTCACCCTGGCGCGGTTGATCGCCTCTTGGAGCGCGAGCACCGCATCGGGGTCAAAGCGCCGGCAGAAGTCCCCGGCGGTGGTCGGGTCAGGCAGGCTCTCGGTCCCGAGGCCGTCGAGGAACACCCGGTCCCAGCGGCGCGCCTCGATGTCCTGCAGGCGTTGCCCGCCGCACAGGGCGTTGTAGGCGATGTTCAGGACGTGGTCTGACTCGTGGTAGGGCTTGTGCAGCTTCAGCAGCTCAAGCGAGGAGTCGATCTCTCCGGCCAGGCCTGTCGCGTCGATCACCTTCGCGATCAGGCCGATCCCGCCGTGCGCCGTGCCCCTCGTGCGCTCCGAGAGCTCGTAGGCGATGTTCGCTCGCCCGAGCACCGGGCGCCCGGTCATGTTGGGGCGCACGGCGCGCTCAAGCCGCCGCCCGAGCGCGGCTTCCTCAGCGCGGAGTCTGGCGGCTCGCGTGCGGCGGTTCGTGCTCATCGTTGCTCCCTTTGGTCGGTGCCACATCACTCCTGGCTGCACCACCAGCATACCAGACAGTAGTACTACTGTTTGGTACCGTGGTGGATACTGCCCACGAACAAGAGAGACACGAGATGCCACCCACCAACAACATCGATCGACGCCTCGCCGACCACGAGCAGCGCTACCGCAAGCTCGCCGCCCAGCTCGCCACGATCGGCCTGATCCACTCAGGCAGCGTCACCCGCCGCTACACCCGCTGCGCGACCCCCGGCTGCAAATGCCACGCCGACCCGCCCCAGCCCCACGGCCCCTACTACCAATGGACCGCCAAAATCAACGGCAAGACCGTCACCCGCCGGCTCAGCGAGAGCGAGGCACAGCTCTACCAGGAATGGATCGCCAACGACCGCCAACTACGACGCCTCATCCAACAAATGCGTCAAATCGCCGCCAAAGCCGCCGAGCTGAAGCTCAAACAAGCAGCCAGCCCGTAAGCGAGCACCCTTCACCTCAAAGGACGCACGCAGGTAACCGGGCCTCGGCCCGCTCTCGCCAAAAACCCCTGCAGCAAGCCGCCTTCCGCGCTCGCACCCGAACGCTCAAGCCGAACCTACGCTTGTCTTAGGTCTAGTTGAACCCCAAGCTGGGCCGCAGCCGTCAGATTCCGGATCGCGATCCCGAAAGCAAACACGTCCCGGTCGTCGATCACAGGCTCGCATCTGAGCAGCCGCCTCGCCTCGCCATCGACGCCGAGGAGGGAGTGCCGCTCACGCAGAGGATGCGGAAGTCCGCCCGCGGTCAAGCTCGGCGGACGCCGGCTTCCGCAATCTCATCAACACGGGCACGTCGCTCGGCCTGCTCGAGACACCCGAGTTGGACGAGGAGCAGAAGGATGAGGCGGCTGCGGTCGGTCTGTCGCTTCGTGATCGGGAAGCAGCGCTCTACCTTTCCGAGAAGCCGGACTGAGGACCTCATCCGGCCGGTTTGCCAGGACGACGGCTGCTGTCGCTCGCGAGACGTGCCGGTGCTTCGAACGTCGCCTCCGGCGGGGAGTGGAAGCTGTCCGGTTCAGAAGGACTCGCTGGATCAGACACAAAACCCTTTGCGTCAGCGGCCCGAGGCGCTCACGTCGCCAGCGCCACCATCAACGAGGATGACGACCGCGGCCAGCAGCACGTCCTCGACGGCCAGCGCCCACCGCTCCACCTCCAGAAGCTCGACGGGTTTCAACGCTTTCGATTACTGCGACTATGTCGCCTATTGCAGTTGCTGTGCTAAGGTGGGCTGTTCCCAAGGATCCCGACATCTACTCATGGACCATGCCTGAAAGCATCCTGCACGCGCAGACCTCCGACCTCGACCAGCTGACTGCGTTGCGTGATCAGGTCGACGCCATCCTTCGCGGACCCAAGGCTGCGCGCCTCGTTGGTCCCGACGGCGAGCAGACTGAGCTCCCTTCCTCGGCTGTTGAGGCGCTGAGGCTTGTCGTCGACGCGCTGGCGCGTGGCCAGTCGATCACGCTCGTGCCGCATGGCGATGAACTCACCAGCCAACAGGCGGCCGACATGCTCGATGTCTCGCGGCCCCACCTGATCAAGCTGCTCGACCGTGGCGAGATCCCGTGTCACCGGGTTGGGAGTCATCGCCGAATCAGGATCGAGGACGTGCTCGCGTATCGGGAGCGTCGCGACGTCGAGCGCAGGGCCGCGCTGGCCGAGCTCACCCGGTTGTCCGAGGAGTTGCCCGGCGGCTACCGCTGATTCGTCGCATCGGCAGACCCGCCTATCGTCGGGGTGTGTCGTCCGCTGCCGTGCTCGATGCCTGTGTCCTGTACCCGCTGCCGCTGCGGGACACGCTGCTGCGCTGCGCCGAGCAGAACCTCTACGAGGTCCGCTGGAGTCAGCGGATCCTCGATGAGGTCGCTCGTAACCTCCTCGAGGACCGCCGCGCGACGCCCGTGCAGGCCGTCGAGCTGATCGACGCCATGCGGCACGCCTTTGCGGACGCCGAGGTTCCAGCCTCTGCGATCGCGGCGCTCGAGCCACGGATGACCAATGCGCCCGCCGACCGCCACGTGCTTGCGGCCGCCCTGGCTTCCGACGACGCCGAGATGGTTGTCACCTTGAACCTGCGCCACTTCCCCGCCGCCGCATGCGAACCGTTTCGAATCGAGGTCGTTCATCCCGATGCGTTCCTCTGCGAGCTTCACGAGCGCGCACCAGGCCCTCTTCGCGATGTGCTTACCCAGCAGGCAGCCGATCTCTCTCGTCCGCCGATGACGGCGGACGACGTGCTTGATCGCCTCCAGGTGGACGTTCCGGAGTTCGTCGCGCGAGTGCGAGCAGGGCGGCGTCGACGTTGATCGATGGAAGCCGGATGGAAGCCTCATCGGCCATCAACGCGGCCGCGGCGGCCACGACGAACACCTGCGATCGACCGTCATACCTGCAGATCCCGACGTCCGACCTGCGTCTACCCGCGCCGGCGCATGCCTCGTAATGAAGGGGTCCGCGGTTCGAGTCCGCGCGTCAGCTCTGGCGAATACCTGCAAACCGCCATGTTCTGTTCCCGCCCTGGACGCGGCGCAGGGCCGAAACCGTCGAATGGCAGCGTTATGGCTGCGCCAGCCTCGCGGATGCGCGCGCACGCGAGCCGAGCCGCTGAAGAGAGCCCGCTGATGCCTCGCGTCCACTACCGCACGAGCAGGAACACCGGCGTGTCGCTCGGATGCTTCGGAACGCTCGTCGCGGGGATCCTCGCGCTGGCGGTGATCGCCGCGCCGGTGACATTGCTGGCGAACCTGCTCGGGCTCGGGAGCTCCCCGGTCGCCGCCGTGATCATGGTGGCGTGGATCGTGTCCGCGGTCGGATGGATCTCGGAGCGCCGGGGCCGCCGATGATCGAGATGTCGCTCATCACCGCCGCGGTGATCGTGCTCGCCTGCTTGGCGCTGATGCTGCACCCGCGCACTCAGGCGGCATTGAAGGACGGCGCGCGGCTCATCCGCGCCCTGGCGTCCGACGAGCGGATACCGCGCCCCGTCCGTTGGCTGCTCGTGGTGGCGCTGCTGCCGATCTCCGGGCCGTTCGAGGAGATCGCCGGTGGGCTCGCGCTCGGCGTGATCGCGTGGCGATACCGCGCCGTGCTCGCTGAGCATCGCGGTCGCTGAGAGGGCGGCTTAGCTCGGCCGGTGAGGGTGACCGTGCCGGCTTTGACGGCTTGTGTGGCGGCCCCATGTAAGCCCTATGCGCCGTCCATGTGGCAGAGGGTACGCGCGTGCCCTCCGGCTCGAGCGGGAAGGCGTCAGCGACACCGAGCTGGACCGGGTGCTCGGCGAGCACGCCGGCCGCTAACGGAACCTACTTCGGGACTGTGCCACCCAGCAGCGCATCAGCGGCGACATCCCCCACGATGGCCGCGGCGGACGCTCAGCCAGCACCCGAGCCCGCTCGGCCGTCAGCTTGGCCACAGCAGCCCACGCCTGCTCGGTCTGTAGGCGCTCGGCGGCCGCCTGCTGGACCTGCGGGGCCGCCCCGCCGGGAACCGGCACACGCTCCCGCACGGTATCGCCGGCCGGCCGCCCGAGCGCGTCTCATGGCGCCGGTGGAACGCCGCGATCGTCGAGTGATCCGGCACCTCCGTCGCCGTGATCAGCTTGTAGGCGACGTCCTTCCGGCACGCCCGCTCGATCCCCCTAGAGGACCGATTCCCGCGCGTGTACGTGTACAGCAGCAGCGCCACCCAATCATCGCCGGTCATACGCCGCCCGACCCAGCCCGTTCGCCCGATACGCCCCATAGAACCCGCCCAAATCCATCTCGTCGACCGCCCCTAGCACCGTCCACACCAAATGGTCTCAGGAACCCAATCCATCAACGACGGCGGCAACCACAACACCTGCCCGCGATAACACACAACGAAGTTCTCAGCCATCCAGGTATCGTCTTAAACCGTCCGCACAGAACGCCTAGAGCCGACAGCCTCGAGCGAGGCTGTCGCGCGCATTGAGTCGACTACTGGGCTGGAGCGAACATCCCCGAGCGTCGAGTGGCGTCTCGCCGCTTTGTAGAAGATCTCGACGTAGGCGACGACCTCTCAGCGAAGCTCCTCTTCGGGGGCTCCTCGCCGGGCAGTGCGGCCGATCACGGTGACTGGACTGTGTTCACGCCGACCGCTTGCCGATCCTGCAGGACACTCAGCGCACGGTCTTCGAAGACCGTGCGGTACGCGAGCCTAGGTGCCTTCCTCCTTGGACTCACGCATGGCCCGGACCGCCCCGGCGAGCTCCTCGGCCTCCAGCACGTCGGCCATAACGCCGATCTGGTCCTCCCAGACGTCGTCGGCTATCTGGCTTCGGAACTCCTCCTCGAGCACGTGATACACGGAGAGACCCAACTGGGCCTCGGCCAAGGCGCCTGCATAAGTCGGATCACCGAGCACGACCGTCTCGGCGGCGATCTCGGCGCTCTCCGGGTCCGGTGCCCCTAGGATCACAAGCAAATGATCGGGCCCGTGCTCGTCGGCGAGACGCTTGATCGTTTCCTGACTGTTCAGGTCCATGGCCCCCGAGGCCGTTCAGACGAAGCACTCCGTCGAGGCGTAGGCCACGTGGCCTCCGGCGCTCTTCACGCAGGCGGCAATCGCCGGACCGGCGATCCCGTCGCGCTCTCCGAGCACGATGATCTGCTTGCCATCGAACATGAGTATCAGCTCACCTCCTCCCCGATCCGCTCGAGGCTCTCGTCGAGCCAGGTTTTCAGCTGCGCCGGCGTGATCGCCGGCGCCGACAGCCGTGCCTGCTCCTCGCCGTCCCGTAGGAGCAGAAAGGTGGGCAGCCCGTGGACGCGGAGCCGGATGCAGACCCGCCGGGCCTTGGGCGCCTCGAGCTTGACGAAGTTGACGTCGGCGCGGGCCTGGGCGAGCTTCTCGACGTGGGGCATCAGCGCCAGGCACGGCTTGCATTCCGGACCCCAGATGTCGACAACCGTCGTGCCGGTGGCTACCAGCTCGTCGAAGTTCTCGCGTGTCGCCTCCGTTAGCGCTCCCACCGGCTCAACCTTTCGTCTCGTCGTTGCGCTGGATTATGACGCTCATGCCGTCCGACTGCTCGGACATACGCCCGAGGAACAGGCTGCCCTTGGCGATCAACTGTACTCGCCGCGCCTGACCGACCGTGAGCCGGGCGCAAGCGTGGGGGACGTAGCACAGGGCCGAGGCGATGTGGCCCTGCGTCGGGGCGAAGCCCGGCATGCCCCGCGTCGCCACGAAGTCACCGATCTCCGCCCGCGTCAGATCGCCACGGCGCACGGCCAGGGCGGCGATCGTCTTGTAGTTGCGCTCCGGGACGTTGCCCGACCCCTGCGGCTCGGTGATCTCCGGGTTGTGGAGCTCCGTTGCATAATCGTCGATGTCGAGCATGCCGAGTCCGAGGCGGTTGAGCGGCGCGATTGCCAGCGCCTCCATGACCTTGGGGTTGGACGAGCCCGCGGCAACCCGGTGGCGCCCGACGCTGTCCAGGCGGATCTGCGGCGAGACGCCGTCGTCGGCCTCGACCAGCAGCGCCGAGGCGCCGAGCACGTCCTCGAGCACCGGCAGGTCGTGCTTGAGATGGCCCTGGAACTTCATCCCCAGCTTGGGCAGCGAGCCGCCGGCAACGACCGCAACCCGGCTGAAGACTCCGGACGCGACGAGGCTCGCGGCGATCACTATCGCCGGCACCGGGGCTGCGCAGAAGTTCTTGACGTCGACCCCCGACGCCTGGTCGCAGCCGGCGGCGGCGGCCACAGCCTTCGCCAAGTTGCCGCCGCCCCGCTGGTAGCGGTCGCCGATTGCCTCCTCGCCGGCGCCGATGACGTACTCGATCGAGCTCGGATCGAGGTCGTTGTCGGCCAGCAGGTGCAGGAGCGCGAGCGTGGCGCTCGCTTTACCGGCCAGGTTCTCGAGCAGTACCGGCGCGCACAGCGCCGGATCGGCCTCGTGGGCGCGGCGAAACGCCCCGACAGGGCGCCCGTCGCCGGCGTGCAGGGTGAGCGCGCCCGGCTCGGCAGCGATCGCCTCGACGTCGCCGCCGGCCGCGGCCAGCCTGGCGAGGTCGATCCGCGCGGCGAGTGGATGGCGGCCCACCGCGGCCACGGCCTCCTCGGGCGCGTGGAGCTTGACGAGCTCGAAGTCGTCAACCGCCGCCATCAGGGCGAGGAATTCCTCCGAGGGCATGAGCTCGCCGGCGCCGACGAAGCGGACCGCGCCGTTGGGCGCCGCGTGTACCCACGGCCGCGCCGGCAGCTCCCGGGGGTGGAGCGTACCGAGGAACGCCTGGTGCGGCGGGTAGGCCACCGCCGCCTCGAAGCTCCGCAGGGCGTCGAGGAAGCGCTCCTCCAACGCCGGGTCACGCCCGAGTTCGCGCGACGGCTTCGACCCGTGGCGAGCCAGGCCGGGGACGTGGGCGAGGACCGCGCTCGCGGCCGAGATCACCGGGGCGGTCATGCGGGAACGCTCAACTGAAGACCGTCGGCTCGCTGACCGGCGTGGCCACGGCCCGCAGCGCCCGCTCCACCAGCTCGCGGCGCCAGGCCCGCTCCTGGTCGGGGCCGAGCTCCGGGTCGCCCGTCGGGTAGGGGATGCCCCGAGTGGGTACGATCCGCGGCGCCCCGACGCGTTCGGCGATCGAGACCAGGTTGCACAGCAGCGCCGTTGGAATTCCGGCTCGCTCCAACTCTTTGCTGAGCGTTGACCCGCAACGCGTGCCCGTTCCTCAGGTCGCCGTCAGAATCGCGGCCTGGATGCCCGCCTGGTGCAGCTCGGCCGCCCACTCGACGCCGAAGCGCCGGGCGTCGGCCACGGTTGTACCGTTCCCGGTCGTAGCGAAGTACTCGGCGTGGAGGCCGCCGATCGCCCCCTCGCGCTCGAGCTGGCGGGCGACGTCGAGCGGGAGGATGCGGTTGGGCTCGGCGTTGGCCCACTGGGTGGAGAAGCCGCCGTGCACCGACTCGAACGTGCCGGCCTCGGCCGAGTCGTGACCTTCCAGCGAGTGCCGGATCCACTTCGTTGCTCGGGCCGACTCGAGCCGGTCGGGGTTGCCGATCGGGACGAAGCCGCCCTCGGTGAGGAGCGCCACCAGGGCGCGGGCCGGATCGGCGACCGGGGCCGCCGGGGTGACCTGGTCGAATGCCGGCAGCGGGATCTCGCTCGCCTCCAGATCGCCGCCCAGCCGGGTGAGCGCGAGGGCCACCGCGCGCTCGGCTCCGTTGCGCGCGGCCCGGCGGTTAGTCCGCGGGACCGCTCCGACGCGCCCGTCCGCGGCGGTCAGCTCCTCGCCGGCGGCGAGTTTGGTCAGGGCGGCGCCGAGTCGGTCGAGCGACGGGCGCATCCCCCGCGCGGTCTCGCTGCTCCCGATGACCTGCGTCCCGGCTGCCTCGCCGAGGCCCGGGTTGTCGGGGTGCATCGCGGCCAGGCCGGGGAGCCCGGCCGCGGTCGCCGCGTTGGCGATCCGCGCGCACGCCAGGCCATAGCGCCCGCTCGTGAACGCGGGACCGGCGACTAGTAGTTCGGCGCCGCGCGCGCGCGCCTGCTCGACCAGCGCGGCGGCGAACTCAGGATGGCTGGAGGCGTAGTCATCGCCGCAGACGGCGGTGGCCACGATCTCGTACTCCTTTCCCAGGACCGCAGCGAGGCGGCGCCCGGGTCCTAGCGCGCCGTCGTGAAGCACCGGTCCGGTCCCGGCGGCCTCTTCGCCGCCGACGCCGGCGAAGAACTGGTTGACGTAGTGCACGACCCGCATCAGGCCGCCGCCTCGTGGCAGGTCAGGCGGCCCCAGCCGAGCGGGCTCAACGCGCAGTAGATCGCCGCCACCGGCAGCTCGAGCGCGTCGGTCGCCGGCCGGTCGAGCAGGGCGAGTCGCGCGCCGCCCAGCGCCCGCTCACAGGACGGCAGACACATGCGCTCGTCGTAGTTGCCGACGCTGACCATCGCCGTCGCGCGGCTGGGCGGGACGACGAGCGGCGGCCCGGTCCCGTCGCGTCCGGCCATCTCGGCAAAGATCCCAACCGCGACGACGCCCTCCTCCTCGAGCTTGTCCATCTTCAGGGCGACGTCGGCGTCGGCGTTGCCGCCGCCCTCCTTGGTCACGATCGCCGCGTCGAGCCCGAGCGCCCGGCACAGGCGCGCGGCGTGGGCGGCGACGAGCTCCTTCGCGCCCTGTCCGACTGGCTCCGGGCAGAGGACGAGCGCGGCCAGGCAGGCGTCATCGCGGGAGCGGACGGCGGCGACGACCGGGTGCGTCTGGTGCAGGTAGGTCGGGTTCTTGAGCGCCGGGTGGCCGTACTGGCCGCTGACCACGGCGCCGTCGTCGAGCTCATTCGGCGAGATCACGGTCGCCAGGCCGCCGGAAAGGCTGCGCCCGTAGACGAACACGTCCTTGAACTTCCCCTGGGTCTGCAGGTTGGTGATGATGCCGATGCGCGGGCGGCCCGCCAGGCCGACCTCAGGGCCGGAGAGCTCCTCGACGGCGTCGGGCGGAGCCTCGAGCGCGGCGTCAGCGAGGTGGACCGCGACCCGGAGCAGGCCGCGGCGGACCGCCGCCTCGACATCCTCCCACGGCGCTCCGGGCGCCGGGTCGAATTCGATCACGAGGTTGTGGGTCGCGGCCAGCGGCGAGAGCGGCGCGGCCGGACCGGACATGTCGATCACCGCCTCCTGGGCCCGCGGCAGGTGGCCGGCGGCGATGACGGCGGCTCCGCGGAGCACGTGGGTCTCGCCGCGGCCCGGGGGCATCGCCGGTCCGACGAAGCCGGGAAACACGCCGCCGCCGCCGGTTTCCTTCGAGCACGGCTGGACGGCGTCGAGCGCGGCGACGATCCGGACCGCCTCTCCGGGGGCGGCGCAGGCGATGCGGACGCTGGCCAGCGCGGGATCGGAGACCAGGGCGGCGGCGTCGAACGCCGACACAGTGAGGCGGCCGGACGAGTAGGTCGTGCGCTTGCCGAGCACGAGCTCCAGCACCTCGTGCACCGAGCGACGCAGCCCCTCACCTTGCGCCCGCAGCTCCTTCTCGGCCACCATCTCCGTGCAGAGCTTACCGGCCGCCAGCGCAGTTGCCAGTCTGCTCCCGCCTGGCGGGAATCATCGGGGCCAGCTTCACATGGACGGCGTTGACGATGTCGGCGTTGTCGATTGCCTGACGTGGCCTAGTCCGACACGACGATCCTGCCTGGCCCGCCCTCGACGAGCTCACCCACGACGACCCCCGGGATCCGGCCGGCCTGCTCGACCGGTACGGCGACGAGTAGGCCGCCGGACGTCGTCGCGTCGCACACCAACCGCCGCCGTGCCTCGGACACGCCCGCGGCGAACTCGGTGAACGTCCCGGCGTACCTCCGATTTCCCGCGCTCCCCCCCGAGACCGCGTCCTCCCCCTCGAGCAGTTCGATGACACCGTCAATCGCGGGGACCATTCCCCCGTCGATCCGCCCGGCCAAGCCGCTCGCCAACCCGAGCGAGTGGAGGTGCCCGAGCAGACCGAAGCCCGTCACGTCGGTCATCGCCCTTGCACCCACTGCCCGCGCGGCCGCCCCGGCGACGTCGTTGAGGGTTGTCATCACGTCGATCGCTCGGCCGAGCAGCCCGTCGTCGATCACCCCCCGCTTCCGGGCCGTGACCACCGCCCCGACGCCGAGCGGCTTGGTCAGGACGAGGACATCCCCCGCCCGGCCGCCGGCGGTCGAGATCACCTCGTGGGGATGGACGAGGCCGGTTACCGCCAGCCCGTACTTCGGCTCGGCGTCCTCGATCGAGTGCCCGCCGACGATCGAGACACCAGCCCGGCCCGCCGTCTCGGCCCCACCCCGGAGGATCTCCCGCAGAGCATCTCCGCCAAGCCGTTCGAGCGGGAAGGCGACGACATTCATCGCGGCAACCGGCGTCCCGCCCATGGCATACACGTCAGATAGAGCATTGGCGGCCGCGATCCGCCCGAAATCAAACGGGTCGTCGACAATCGGTGTGAAGAAATCAATGGTCAGAACCAGGGCAAGATCGTCCGAGATGCGGAAAACCGCCGCATCGTCGGCCGTGTTCGATCCGACCAGGACCCGGTCGTCGACGATCCCCGGAAGCCCCCGGACAATCGGGAGGAGAGCCGCCGCCGGCAGCTTGCAGCCGCAACCAGCCCCGTGGGCGAGTGCGGTCAACGCCACAGCTTTGTTCATCTTGCGCTTGATCCTATGTCCGGCTCCGGTCAGGCGCGATCGAAGTGGCGACGTAGGACCCGTCGGTTGTCTGGCAGGCGCTTGGTCAGGCGGCCGGCGTCAAGGTGCTCGAGCCAGGCCTGTGCGTACTTCCGCGAGGTGGCCAGCTCGTCCCGGAGGCGTCCCAGCGTGATCGAACCCTCGGCTCCGATGACCGCCGCAACTAGCCGGCCGACCTCTTCGACGGCCGCGCGGTGGGCGTACATATCCGGCCCCACGCGGACTGCGATTCCGGCCGAACGCAACGCGGCCAATTCGGTAGCCGCGCTCCCGAGCGCCGAGACGGGCTCTGGAAGATGACCGGCTTCCCGCAAGCGGTCGGCAAGCCTCATCGCCGCCTCCGAGCACCGTTCGGGCTCGTCCGCCTCGCGAGGGTCCTCCGTCGCAAGCTCCGGCGAGTTTGGTTCGTCCTCGCCCCGGCGCAGACGCTCGAGTCGCGCGACGGCCGGCGCGGTCCGCCCGTGGCGGCGGGCCGCCGGGTCGAGGACGACGCCGCCGCCGAGGGTGTCCGGCGGGGCCACCGAACGGACGACAATACGGTCGCCCCGGGCGGCGAGGATCGGCTGCTCGAGGCGGACCTGCCAGAGGCCGTCGCCCAACCCGATCACTCGGCCGGCGGCGTTTCGTGTCCCGTGGTGAACCTGGACCCGCTCCCCGTCGCTGGCCGCTCCCCCGAGGCTGAGCGCGCAGTCGAGAATCGTCGTTGGCTCGATCTCCGACTTTCTGGCAACCACGGCATCCCCTCTTGACAGCTCGCGGACGCCGATCCCGCTCAGGTTGACCGCTACTCGCTGGCCAGCGTCGGCCGTCTCGACCGCGTCGTCGTGTACCTCCACCGACCGGACCCGGACCTCCCGACGGGCCGGGAGGAGGACAAGCCTGTCCCCCGGGTGATACTCCCCGACCAGAGCGTCCCCGTGACGACCGTGCCGGCCCCTTGATCGTGAAGGCCCGGTCGATGTGGAGGACTGTCGACCCTTCCCCCGCCTTCCGCCCGGGGAGGCGGCCGGCAACCCGGCTGAGCGCATCGGCCACGTCCCCCACGCCGGCGCCGGTCCGAGCCAAGCAGACGACGATTTCGAGCCCGGGAGGAGCTTGCCCACCTCGGCGGGCGCCCGATCGGGATCGGCCCGATCTGCCTTGGTGATTGCGATCACGCCCTGGTCGACGCCGAGGCTGGCGAGGACGACCGAGTGCTCCTCGGTCTGCGGCATCATCCCGTCGTCGGCGGCGACGACGACCAGGAAGAAGTCGATGCCCCCCCGCGCCGGCGACCATAGTTCGGACGAACCGTTCGTGTCCGGGACGTCGACCACCGAGACCTGCCGACCATCCGGCAGGCGCAGACGGGCATAGCCCAGCTCGATCGAGATCTTCCGGGCCTGCTCTTCCGGCAGCCTGTCGCTGCGGCGCCCGAGGCCGGCCCTGACCAGGCGGAACGATTACCGGCGTGCGGCGATCACGGCCCGGCCGACGACGTCAGCCTCTTGATCGGTCAGTGTCCGTACGTCGAGCAGGAGTTGGCCGGCCTGGATCCGACTGATCACCGGCGTCTCGCCGGCCCGCAGTCGCGCCGCGAAGCCGCCGCACTCAGCCGAGCCGGGATCGAGGGCGACAACCGGCCCGGTGAGGTCGAGGAGCGCAAGCGCGGCGTGCGCGCTTTTGCGCTTTTCCGCGCGTTGCGAGGAATTCGTCGGCGTGGTCGTGATGCGCCGCGCAGCGCAAAAGCGCGTCCGCTTCAGAGTCGCTGTCGGGCCGCGCCAACTCTGCCGCGTTCATCCGCAGTGCGGCCGGAAGGAGTCAGCGGGCGCGGCGCCCGCACGTGATGGCGGACGGTCCGCGTCGCCAGAAGCACTCGATCTCCTCGAAGCCGGCCTCGCACAGCGCGTGCAACTCGGCGTCGAGCGGGAAGTAGCGATTCTCCTGCGACCAGGGGGCGAAGTGGGCGCGAGCCTGCCCGTCGGTGATCCCGTGGTCACCCATCCGAGCTGCCCAGCGGTCGAACAGGACGCCGCCCAGCCGTTTGTCCTCGGTCACCGCGGCGTCGAGGTTGAGCAGCACTCCGGCGGGCGAGAGCGCGTCGCGGATTGCGCGGTAGAGCTTGGTCTTGGTCGGGAGGTCGTACGTGGTGCAGCGTCAACGAGGCGACGACGGCGTCCGCGGCGGGCAGCGCGTCGAAAAAGCTGGCCTTCGTGAAACGCGACTCGATCCCCGTAGCCGACCAGCCGCCGGCGGGCCTCGCCGAGCATGTCCGGGTCGACGTCGAGCACGGTCACGCGAACGCCGGGAAGCCCTTCTAGCACAGCGGCTGAGAGCGCTCCTGTACCACCACCGAGGTCGAGAACCTGCGCGTCAGCGGGTGCGAGCGCCGCGAGCAGCTCGACGCTGGTCGCGAGCATGTCGTCGTAGTGCGGGATGAACCGGCGAATCTGGGCGTCGTAGCTTTCGGCGTCGACGTCGAGATGGCGCTTGACCGAATGCGTCTCATCACCGGACACTGCGCGATCCTAGCCAGCCTTCCGTGGGGGCTCAGCAAAGGGCCGGTCCTCGGGCATCGGCAAGCGGACCGCGCTGGCGCTCTCATGGCCGGGCGGGTACCCCCACACTCGCCCGCGTCGCTTTTCCGGCGGACGAGCTCCAGAAGTAGAGCAGGGCTCAGGCCCACCCCGGGTCCGAGGGGCTGCAAATCGGCGAGAAGCTGGGGCACTTGGGACGTCGCCAACTCGATCGTGCGCTGGGCGACGCCGGGCTGAGCAAAGCAGTCGTCGGCAGCGACGCTCACGGATGGCTGCTGTTGGGCGAAGCATTCGTCCGACCCTGCAGGCGGTCACGCGCCCCCGGGGAGTTTGCGATCGTCCGGGCGCTGCCGTACCGCAAAAAGGGAGTCGCCAGGCTCCGAGCTCTCGGGTGTCGCGCCGCTGCTGCGTCGGACCCGCCGTGCCAACCGCCATCTGCCTGTCGATGTTGCCAGCCTGCCCGCGTTCACGAAACCTGTACTCAGCCGCCAAAGGCGTCCGCTCAAGAAGGGATGCTCACAGGAGTGAGGTCCGGCGGAGCAGGCGCGCGGCTGTCCGCCCCGGAGGTGCAGCACCACGCAGCCGAACCCGTGGAAGCTTCCGACCAACCACCATGCTCTAGGCGAGCTCATCCCTGCAAGGGACCCTCCACGACCGCTATCCGCGAACGGTCGCGTTGGCGCGTTCAGGTCCATCTCGTGCTCGCTACTCGCACGGTCCCTTGACAACCATTCGCCAGCGCGCGGGGCAAGGGCGATCTTCGTGGCATCGCGCAAGCAATGCGCAACGCGAGGAACGGCGCTAATACTTAGGTCCGTACAGGTCTAGATGAGAGGAGTGGTTGTGATGGCCGAGTCTGGGCGTGAGGCGCATGTAGAGTACGGTGTGCGGACGACGTTGTATCGGACGCCGCGTGACGCGATGGAGGCGCCGCCGGAGGAGCTTGCCTACGTCGCTCTGTTGGACCCGGACGCGATCGTGGTGGTCGATGTCGATCCTGGGTCTGGGAGCTACGGGAGCGTGGTCGGTGGTTGGGATCCGCCCAGGCAGGATCCGCCGGATGAGTTTCACCACTATGGCTGGAATATCTGTAGCTCGGCGCTGGGCACCGACCATCACCACGACGGGGCGATGGAGCGTCGGTATCTGGTTGTGCCGGGCATCCGGTCATCGCGGATCTACGTCTTGGACACCGGGGTTGATCCCCGCCACCCCGGGTTGGTGCGCACGATCGAGCCCGAGGAGGTGATGGGTGAGGCGCACTACAGCCGTCCGCACACGGTCCATTGCGGTCCCGGGGGGCTGCTGGTGAGCGCGCTGGGCTCCGGGTCGATCGGCGGCAACGACGGCCCGGGCGGGATTTTCACGATGGACCATTCCGATTTCAGCGTCACCGGTCAGTGGGAGATCGATCGCGGTAGCCAGTTCTACGCGTATGACTTCTGGTGGCATATCGACGCGGGGGTGCTGATCGCCAGCGAGTGGGCTCCGCCGCGGTTGATCGAGAACGGGATCGTGCCCGAGGCGCTGCTGGCGCGAGAGTACGGTCACCGGCTGCACTTCTTCGATCTCAAGGAGCGCCGCCACATCGCGGAGATCGACTTGGGAGACCAGTACCAGATGGCCCTCGAGGTGCGCCCAGCCCACCACCCCACCAAGACCTACGGCTTTCTCGGTGTCGTGATCGACGTGACCGACCTCTCCGCGTCGGTCTGGACCTGGTACAAGGACGGCAGCGAATGGCTGGCCAAGAAGACGATCCACATTCCCGCCGTCCCGCTCGACGCCGAGCGCCTGCCGCCGCTGCTTGCAGGTTTCAGCGCGGTGCCGCCGGTCGTGACCGACATCAACCTCTCGCTCGATGACCGCTTCCTGTACGTCGCCTGCTGGGGGACCGGCGAGCTCCGCCAGTACGACGTCAGCGATCCGTTCGCGCCGCAGCTGACCGACACCGTCAAGCTCGGCGGAATCCTCCACGGTGCCGGGCACCCCTCCGGTCGTCCCTGGGGCGGAGGTCCGCAGATGATCGAGGTCAGTCGAGATGGCCGCCGCGTCTACGGAACCAACTCCCTCTACGGTGCCTGGGATCCTCAGTTCTACCCCGACGGGGTGCCGGGAGCGATGTTCAAAGCCGACATCGACATCGAAAGCGGCGGAATGACCCTTGATCCGGACTTTCACGTCGAGTTCTCGGGCCACCGCGCACACCAGATACGACTGCAGGGCGGCGACTGCTCCACCGACTCGTTCTGCTTCGCCTAGACCACTGAGCCACCACGCCCGACACGCTGAGCACGCAGCTCATCCAGAGTTCGATCAACGGCATTTGGGCACAGACTGGTCTTCCCCCGCTTTGGTGGACACCTGATCTGAGGTGCCGTCTGGCGCCTCGGTAAGGATGTGTTCATGCCGAGGCCGTATCCGAAGGAGTTCCGTGAGGGAGCGATCGAACTCACCCGCCAGGGCGAAGCGTCCGATCGCGAAGGAGTTGGGGATCGCTGAGTCGTGTCTGCGGAGCTGGCTCAAGCAGGACCAGGTCGACCGTCGCGAGCGTGATGATGGGGTGAGCAGCCGGGAGCGGGAGGAGCTTCGGGAGCTTTGCAAGCGGGTTCGGCGGCTCAAGCAGGAGAAGGAGATCCTGAGAAAGGGCCGCGGCCTCCTCCGCGTCGCACGGCGCGGTCCTCCTCCGCGTCGCACGGCGCGGTGTAGGCGCGCGCGGGTTGCGGCCCCGCGGAGGGCCAATCGAACGGAGGTACCGATCGTGGTTGACGGTATGCGAAGCTCACGCGCCGCAGCGGGAATGCCACCAGCGTCTTCGTGAGCTGGAACGGCACCACCAGCACCCACGGGAGGAGGGTGCTTGCCGGTTCGGCGCCGTCGTCGCTGTCGCCGGTGCGCTCGTGAGATTCGCTCGCAGCCGGAATCGTGATTGCCGGTTTGACTGCGTCCGTGCGCGGGTATCAACCAAATAATGATGCTTTCAGCCCAGGTTCCGGCGAAGCGATCCAGTCGTGCGGCGAACCCGTCCACCAACCGTGTCTCCACGCCGGCTGCCCAGCGCCTCGGATCCAAGGCGCTGTTCATTCGCTGGCATCAACACGGGGACATTTGTGCCCGTGACGAGCTTGTAAACCAGTTCCTGCCGCTGGCGCGCAAGCTGGCGCGCCGCTACAGCAACTCGCGTGAGCCGTTCGATGACCTGATGCAGGTGGCGAGCCTCGGATTGGTCAAGGCGGTGGACCGCTTCGACTCCGAGCGCGGGACGGCGTTCTCCTCATTCGCGGTTCCCACGATCCTCGGTGAGCTGAAGCGCTACTTCCGCGATCTGGGTTGGTCAGTTCACGTCCCGCGCGGTGCTCAGGAGCTCGCGCTGAAGGTCGAAGAGGCTCAGCAGCAGCTCACCTCGCGCTCTGGGCACCCGCCATGCGTGAACGAGATCGCCGAGTATCTAGAGCTGAGCATCGAGGAGGTGCTGGGTGGGTTGGAGACTGCGGCTGCGCATCATTCGATTTCGCTGGATGCTCCCCGCGATGACGGAGACGGGGAAACGGGGACGCTCGCCGACGTGATTGGCGACCAGGACGTTCGCTTTGAGCTTGTAGAGGCGAGGGCGACGATCGTCGCAGCGGCTCGCCACCTCTCTGACCGCGAGCGCAAGGTACTCCTGCTTCGTTTTGTCGAGGACCAGACCCAGACCCAGATCGCGGAGCTGGTGGGCGTATCACAGATGCAGGTTTCCCGCATCTTGCGCCGCGCCCTGGAGCGGCTGAACGAGTTGACACAGCCGGCCACCCTCACGAGCTGACACAGCCGGGGCCACGCTCAGGTGAACGATGGCACTATCCGGTGGTGCTTCCGAACCAAACATGCGTACCTTCGGTTGAATGCCAGACGCCCCAACGCTCAGCGAGCCGATCGACCAGCTCGAGTCCTCCGCCTCTGGTGGCTTCCAGGTCGTCGGGTACCGTGAATCCGAGACCATGGTCGACGACCTCGCAGCGCACGAGGTGGTTGACGCGCAGGCAGAAGGTGATTGTGTCGCTTTCCTCCGTCTCCCCGTAGAGCATCGCGTTGGTGACGAGCTCGCTAACCATCAGCTCGAGCTCGTCTAGCGTGTCCCGGAGCCACCAATCCGGAGAGCTCCCCTGTGACGGCGTGGCGTGCTCGGGCCGGGCCCTCCATGCCCACGCGAATCTCGTAGATGGCTCGCACGCATGAGCACACAGCATTAGAGCTACCCGGAAAGACCGCCTGGGAAAAGGTCCTCTGGGACTCGCCTAAATCTGCGACTCACCAGCCAGTGGCAAGTCCGGTTTGACCTCGATGCACGAGGGGAAGGTATGACAGCAACCCTGCTGTTGATGCAAGACTCCTCAACCGTTTGCCTGGAACTGGACAGCCGTCCCGAGCGCCTAACGCTCGTGCGAAGCATGCTTGCAGGCGTAGGCGAGCTCGTCAGGTTCGACCCTGAGTTGGTCGACGATCTGAAGACCGTCGTCAGCGAAGCGTGCAGCAACGTCGTGCTGCACGCCTACGGGAGCGTGCCGGGGCCGCTTGTAGTAACGATGGAGATCAACGAGCAGAACGTTGAGCTCGTCGTCCGCGATCGCGGCGCCGGGATCCGTTCCGTCGCACCTGCTGAGGATCGGATGGGCGTTGGCCTGGCTTTGATCAACGCCCTTGCCGACCGGGCGGAGTTTCTAGCCGCGCCCGGCGGCGGAACAGAGGTGCGGATGACGTTCACGCCCAAGTGCGGCGACGTGTCGCGGCTCGGGCCCGATGGGCGCGGGCGACCGTTCGGGCAACCGCCGATGCGCCTGTCCGGGGATGTGGTGGTGACGCTCTCCCCGGTAGGGCTGTTGACAGGGGTGCTTGGGCGTATCGCCAGGGCCCTTGCCGCGAGCGCTCGATTCTCACTCGATCGCTTCGCCGACGTTTACCTGGTCACCGATGCAATCGCGGCCCATGCAGAGCGTGCCGCGTGCGCGGCCGATGTTCGTTTTGCGATTGCGGCAGGCGAGCGACGGCTGGAGCTGAGAATCGGCCCATTCCGGCCCGGCAGCGGCGCCGGGCTGCAGGCGTGCGCGCCGTCAGCGTGGCCGGGGTCAGCGCTCGCGCTGCTCGCAGACGAGCTGAGCATCGAGCCCGTCGAAGATGCTGAGCTGTTGCGCGTAGTTCTGGTAGACCGCCGCCGCGGTGCCCCCACCGCTCGGTAGAGCTGGTGGCGGTGCGCCTCACAGGCGCTGCGCTCGGTGATCCTTGACGCTCGGCTTCGAGGACCCTATGGACGACCCCCTCGGAGCTTGGGGTTTTATCGGCGGCCCAGCGGGTAGAAATATCGTATGTCCAGTCCAGACCCAGACGATCTAGCCCGCGAGCAGGCCGCCGCCGAGGCCGGCGCCATCGGCGGGCGCGTGAGCTCAGAGCCGCCGGCCGGTGGACGAGGATCGTGCTGATGAGGCACAGCGCCCATTGGATGAAGGCGGGCAAGGAGAGGCGGAGGGTTTCGAGGAGGCCGAGCGCGAGCTCGTCGAGCATGCGAGTCACGGTGACCAGCACGCGGCGACACGGGTGATGGAGGATGCTCCGTGGCAGGACGACGACGACCGGGCAGGGCGATGCCGGCGAGGCCGACCGTGCTCACACCAGCGAGCGTGAGCAAGACGAACGATGAATCTCAGCCCGCCGCACTCCGATTCGTCGACCAAGCCTGGGGCTTACGCCTACTACCATGAGCTATCGGGATCGTCTGCGAGGACGCGCAGGCGCTGCAGCGAACGGCGCAATAGGCGTGAAACCTGCATCTGTGAGACGCCGACCCGCCTGGCGATCTCCGTTTGCGGAAGATCCTCGCCAAAGCGCAGGTAAAGGATCTGGCGCTCTCGCTCAGGGAGGTGCTTGGCTGCTTCGAACACGGTGCTCGCCTGGTCCACCAGCTCGAGTCGCTCGTCACGCTGAGGGAGCGCCTCTAGGCGGCTGGCAAGACCGTAGGCGTCGCTCGACGCTGGCGCCGGCGCATCCAGTGAAACCGCGTCGTGCGCCTCAGCGGTCTGAAGTCCGTCGAGAACCTCCTCCTTGCTGCACTCGAGGTACTGGGACAGCTCGCCGACGGTGGGTGCCCGGCCGGTCCGGGTGCTGACCGCCTGCTGAGCGCCCGCAACCTTCCGGGCGCGCTCCTGCGCGCCCCTGTCGACATGCACCGCCCAGCTCGAATCCCGAAAGTAGCGCTTGAGCTCACCGAGAATGGTCGGGACGGCAAATGAGGTAAAGGCATACCCACAAGTCGGATCGAAGCGCTCGACCGCCTTTACAAGCCCGAGGCTTGCCACCTGTAGCACGTCCTCGTACGGCTCACCCGAGCGCAGGTACCGCCGCGCCAGCTTGTGCGCAAGTGGCAGAAACTGCTCGATCAACTGATCTCGTGACTGGCGGTCACCACTGCGCCGCCACCGGTCGAACAAGGCCTTGGTGTCGGTGGTGGCGGTTCCGGGCGGGCCGGTCATCGCTGTACGCGTCATCTTCGACCTCCTCGTAGGAGCGGCTAACCCGGTTCTAGCACAGGCAGATCGACCGGTGTGATCTGTCGGTGTCCTGCGGACTCGCCTAACCCTTGGTCGCGTGCGCCTGAAACAGCCCAGACCTGGTGCCGAGCCGTCTGCCCGGCGCCAGTGGAGCCTGCGGCGGGCGCGAGACACTCTTGACGACGGCGCGAATCTGACTCGCCGAACCCGCTACCGCTCCTGCGCGACGCCCTGCGCTAGCCGCTCGGCGTCCGCGAGCACCTCGTCGGCGTCGCGCTGGGCTTCACGGGATGCCCTTGGTTACGCCTTGCTGTATTTGGCGTACGTATATAGAGTGCTCTTTGGAACGTACCCCGTAGGACGGCGCTGGTAACCGGCCGCGCGTCTACACGCGGCCGCCGCGGGAGCGTTCGGCTCCCGCTCAGGCCGCCGCGTGTGGATCAGCTATGAGGGTGCTCACTGTCATCGGCAACCGCCCGCAGTTCGTCAAGGCTGCGGCGGTTTCTCCCCGGCTGCGTGAGCGCCACGAGGAGGTACTCGTGCATACCGGCCAGCACTACGACGACGCGCTCTCGGCGGTGTTCTTCTCAGAGCTCGGGCTGCCCGCGCCCGACCATGAGCTGGGGATCGCGGGTGGCTCCAACAATTCCCAGACGGCGCGCATGCTCGCGGCGCTCGAGCCGGTGCTCGCGCAGGTGGCGCCCACCGTGATCCTGATCTACGGAGACACCAACTCCACCCTCGCCGCGGCGATCGCGGGCGCCGGGGCGGACGTGCCTGTTGCCCATGTCGAGGCTGGGATGCGCTCGTTCGACCGCTCGATGCCCGAGGAGCGCAACCGCGTGCTGGCTGACCACGCCAGCTCGTTGCTGCTGTGCAGCTCGCAGGTAGCGGTCGAGAATCTGCGCCGCGAGGGGGTCGGCGGAGCGGTCGAGCTGGTCGGCGACGTGATGGTGGACCTCGCGCTCGAGGTCCAGCCGCGCGCGCGTGCCCGCGTGGACCTGGTGCGCGCGCATGGGTTAGCGCCGGGGGACTACGTGCTCGGTACCGCGCACCGTGCCGGTAACGTCGACGACCGCGCCCGCTTGGAGCTCCTGGTTGCGCTGCTGCTAGCGATCCCCATTCCGGTGCTCCTACCGCTGCATCCACGCACGAGGCTCCGCTTGGAGCAGTCATCGCTGCTAGAGCGCCTGGAGCGCTCCGAGCGGGTTACCCTGACCTCCCCGCTCGGCTATCTGGAGCTGACCGCACTGTTGTGCAACGCTCGCGCCGTGCTCACCGACTCCGGCGGACTGCAGAAGGAGGCGTACCTGGCCGGCGTGCCGTGCGTGACCTTGCGGCCGAGCACCGAGTGGACCGAGACCGTCGAGCACGGCTGGAACGTGCTCGTGGACCTCGACCGCGAAGCGGCGCTTTGCGCGCTGGCACGCGCTGTGCCCACGCAGCGCCCGCAACTCTATGGCGACGGTCACGCCTCCGAGCGCGTTCTCGACGCTCTTACACTGCACTACGGATGAGGCTCGGGCTGCGATGAACCGGGGGCCGCTGCGGATCGGCGTCGCGGGCCTGGGCTACTGGGGTCCGAACCTGGCTCGCAATTTTCAAGCGCTGCCCGGGTGTGAGCTCGCTTGGTGCTGCGACGCCTCGCCACAGGGGCGCGCGCGCGCTGCGGCGCTGCTTCCCGGCGTTCGCTGCAGCGCCGAGCTCGGTGAGCTACTGGACGATCCGGCGCTCGATGCCGTGGCGCTCGCGACGCCGGTACCCACCCATGCCGAGCTGGCCGTGCGCGTTCTTCAGTCTGGGAAGCACTGCTTCGTCGAGAAGCCACTTGCGCAGTCGGTGCCCGACGCGCAGCGTGCGGTCGACGCGGCTGCGCTCAGCGGTCGCGTGCTGATGGTCGGACACCTGCTCGAGTACCACCCTGGCGTGCGCAAGCTCAAGGAGCTCGCCGACTCCGGAGAGCTCGGCGACAGGATCTACTACATCTACGGCAACCGCTTGAACCTCGGCAAGCTCCGAGCCGACGAGAACGCGCTCTGGAGCCTCGGAGCCCACGACGTCTCGGTCGTGCTGCTCCTGGCCGGCGAGGAGCCGTGGGAAGTCGTAGCGCACGGCGAGTCCTACCTGCGCGACGGCGTGCAGGATGTCGTCTTCTGCTTCTTGCGCTTCAGCTCGGGTTTGTCGGCGCACCTGCACCTGTCGTGGCTTGACCCCCACAAGGAGCGCCGCTTCACGGTCGTCGGCTCGCGCCGGATGGCCACCTTCGATGACATGATCACGGAGACGGAGGGCAAGGTGACCGTGTACGACAAGGGCTTTGACGAGGATGCCAGCGACTACGGCCAGTACATAACCAGAACTGGCGAGGTCTTCTGTCCTCGCATTTCGGGCGTCGAGCCATTGCGGATCGAGTGCCAGCACTTCGTGGACTGCGTGCGCCGGGGCGAGCCGCCGCGTTCGGACGGTGCGAGCGGCCTGCGCGTGGTACGCGTGCTGGAGGAGCTCCAGCGCTCGCTCAACGCCTCGGTGCGGGAGTCCGATGTCCGGGGAGAGTGAGGGCGGGCGGGCGATGTCCGCAGCGGAGGTGGGACCGGGAGCGGTGATCGCCGCGGATGCGCTCCTCGCGCGGGGGGCAGTGATCGGGGCCGGCGCGATGATTGGCGCGGGAGCCTCGATCGGTGCCGGCGCGATGATTGGCGCGGGAGCCTCGATTGGTGCCGGCGCGGTAATCGGTGTCAATGCCGTCCTCCATGGCGCTACCGAGCTCGGAGAGCGGTGCGTGATCGAAGCGGGGGCCGTGCTCGGCAAGCGCCCGCGGCTGCGGGCTGCCTCCAGCGCCCCGCGCGAGGAGCTGGGGCCGCTGGTGCTGGAGGCCGGCGTGACAGTTTGCTGCGGAGCCGTCGTGTACGCGGGCGCCCACATCGCCGCCGGTACGATCCTCGGCGACCAGTGCCAGGTTCGCGAGCGAACTGTGATCGGGCCTGAGTCGGTGGTGGGACGCGCGTCGTCGATCGACTTCAGCACCCGGATCGGCACCCGTGTGTTGATCCAGACGGCCGTCTACGTAACGGGCGGATCGATCGTCGAGGACGATGTCTTCATCGGTCCTGGCGTCTTGAGCACCAATGACAACACGATGGGACGTCATCGGCGCGGCGGGCCCCTGTCGGGGCCGACGTTTCGCCGTGCCTGTCGTGTCGGCGCCGGTGCGGTGCTGGTTCCGGGCGTGGTGATCGGCGAGGAGGCATTCGTCGCGGCCGGAGCGCTTGTCACCGGTGACGTCGGCGAGCGGGAGGTCGTGATGGGGATCCCCGCTCGCGTCGTGCGGCGGGTGAGCGACGAGGATCTGATCGAACGCTGGCGCTGAGCGCGATGCGCGCACCCCCGCCTACGGTGCGGCCGCACCAACACCCGCACCCGCCATCCCTTCACTGGCCTGCGTCCAGATTACCTCGTCGCGCCCGGGGCCGACGCCGATCAGCGCGACCGGCGTGCCGGCGAACTCCGAGACGAGCTGGAGGTAGTCGCGTGCCGTGGTGGGCAGGTCCGATTCGGTGCGGCACTCGCTCAGATCCTCGCTCCATCCCTGCATCTCGTCGTACTGAGCGATGGCGTGGTGAAGCACTGTCTGGTGGTAGGGAAAGTGATCGAACTGCGCGCCTTCGGCACCGCGGTAGCTGGTGCAGACCTGCAACTCCTCGAAGCCCGAGAGCACATCCAGCTTGGTGATCACCAGCGCGGTCAGCGAGTTGATGCGCGCCGCGTAGCGCAGCGCCACCAGATCGAGCCAGCCAACGCGTCGGGATCTGCCGGTTGTGGTGCCGTACTCGTGACCACGCTCGCGGATTTCATCCGCCGGCGCTCCATCGATCTCGGTCGGAAACGGGCCGGAGCCGACCCGCGTGCCATACGCCTTGGTAACGCCCCAGACCTCGTCGATGTCCTTCGGTCCGACGCCCGCCCCGAGGCAAGCCGCCCCGGCGACGGGGTTGGAGGAGGTGACGAACGGATACGTGCCGTGGTCGATGTCGAGCAGCGTTCCCTGCGCACCCTCGAATATGACCAGCTCCTCCCTGTCAAGGCGCTCCAGCACCAGCCGGCTGGTGTCGGCGATGTAGGGCTCGAGGCGGTGCCCGTAGGTCACGTACTCCTCAGTCATCGCCTGCAGGTCGAGCCGGGGATCCTTTGCGAACGGACGCAGCGAGAGTCGTTTGGGCTCCAGTGCGGCGAGAATCTTCTTCTTCAGGATCTTCTCGTCGAGCAGATCCTGCACCCGGATCCCGAGACGGTCGGCCTTGTCTGCGTAGCACGGGCCGATCCCGCGCCGGGTGGTGCCGATCTGGAGCTTGCCGAGCTTCGCCTCGCCCGCGTGGTCGAGCATCAGGTGGTAGGGCATGATCAGGTGTGCGTTGGCCGAGATCCGAAGCGACCCGGTGTCGACGCCGCGCCGGCGCAGATGGTCTAGCTCGTCGGTGAGAACCTTGGGGTCGATGACCACTCCGTTGCCGATCACGCACAGCTTGCCCGGGTGCAAGATCCCGGACGGCATCAGGTGGAGCTTCCAGGTCTGTTCGCCCTGGACGATCGTATGACCGGCGTTGTTGCCGCCCTGGAAGCGCACCACGACATCGGCGCGCTCGGCGAGCAGGTCGGTCACTTTTCCTTTGCCTTCATCGCCCCACTGGGCGCCGATGATCACGATTCCGGGCACCGGGTCAGTGTACGTGTGCGTGCGGAGCGCGACGCTCACCGCGAGGTACGTCCTGGGCGGTCTGACGCCGGGGGGGTCTTCGCGCGTCGGAGCGGACTCTTCCCTGTCGCCATTCCGGCACCGACGGCGCTAGCTTTCTGGCGATGGACGACGAGGATCGGAGCACCGAAGAGCTCAGGGATGCTCAGCTGGAGCGAGAGAGCGCCGAGGAGCAGCAGGCACGCCACGCGTCAGATGAACCGGAGGCCGCGCAGCACGAACGCCGGGCGCAGAAGGCTCGCTACCTGCGCCAGAAGCTCGACGAGCGCGCCGAGTCCGAGCGCGAGGTGGATGCGAACGCGAATGAGGGAGAGCGATGGCCGGGATCGTACGGATGCTCAAGCGGACTGTAGATCCATCCGCCGGTCGTGCCCGAGCAGCGGCAGCTCGTCGCACATCTCGGTCAGACGGGAGACTGTTCGCTCGGTGATCTGTGCGCAGAGCGCTTCGCGGTCGAGGATGTTGGTGGTGATGACTATCGAGCGCTCGTCCTCGTAGCGGGCGTTGACGATCGAGTAGAACTCCTCCAGTACCCAGTCGGTGCTCCGCTCCGCACCGACATCGTCGACGTGCAGCAGATCGACCGAGGTCAGCCGGTCCAGCAGCTCGACGTGGGAGCGCTCAGCGCGGTAGGTGTCACGGATGGTGTTCAGCAGCCGTGGCAGCGAGTAGATCGCCACCGAGCGCCCCGCTTTGAGGGCGGCCTTGGAGACGAGCATCGCGAGCGTCGTCTTGCCGGTCCCCACCGGACCCATGAACCACAGCCCCCGGCCGCCGTCCAGGTGCGCGTCGATCCGGTCGCAGAAACGGCGCGTGGCGGCGACAATCGGCGGGTCGATGTCGGTGACCGGCTGGCGCTCGAAGGCCGCGTCACGGTAGCGCTTGGGGATCACCGCAGACAGGCTCCGCGCCTTGTGCATGGCGATCAGATGCTTGCGGCAGCGGCAGTCATAGGCAGTATTGGACTCCTCGTCGTAGAGAAACCCGCTCCCGTCGCAGAGCCCAAGCGCGCACTGGCTCATGGCGCGAACCGTTCACCCGCGTAGTTCATGAACTTGGGGTACTCCTTCTGGAAGGTGAGCACGACCTCGCCAACCGGACCGTTGCGGTGCTTGGCGATGATGATGTCCGCCTCGCCGGGGCGCTCGGACTCCTTGTCGTAGTACTCATCGCGGTAGATGAACATCACGAGGTCAGAATCCTGCTCGATGTTTCCCGAGTCCCTGAGGTCGGAAAGGATCGGCTTCTTCTCCCCACCGCGCTGCTCAACCGCGCGACTGAGCTGCGAGAGCGCGATCACCGGCACGTCCAGCTCGCGAGCGAGGCCCTTGAGCCCCCGCGACATCTGGCCGACCTGCTCCACTCGGCTCTCGACCCGGCCCTCGTGGCGCATGAGCTGCAGATAGTCGATGATGATCAGCCCGAGGCCCCCTTCGAGCTGATGGTGCAGCCGCCGTGCCTTGGCCCGCACTTCGAGCACCCCGGTATCGCTCGAATCGTCGATGAACATCTGCGCCTGTGCGAGCCTCTGGCAGGCCGCGAGGATCTTCGGCCAGCGACCCTCGGGAACCTTCCCCCGGCGCAGGTCCTCGCCCTTGATCCGTGCTTGGGAGGCGACGAAGCGCTGGGCGAGCTCCGACTCGGACATCTCCAGCGAGAACAGCGCCACGGCGTGGCCCTCCAGGACCGCATTCTCCGCGATGTTGGCGACCAGCGCCGACTTCCCCATCGACGGGCGAGCCGCGATCACGATCAGATTGCCACCCTGAAAGCCGCCGGTCTTCTCGTCGAGGTCCTTGAATCCAGACGGCGTCCCGGTGAGTGCGGTCTTCGAGATCGAGAGCCGGTGGAGCTTGTCGGTCTCCTCGTGGAGGATGTCCTCGATCGAGCGGATCTTCTTCTGGCGATCGTCGTGTGCGACCTCGAGCATCGAGCGCTCGGCGCGCTCGACGAGGTCCCGCGCCGGTGCATCGCGCGAGAGGACGCTCGCCTGGATCTCGTAAGAGGCGCTGAGCAGCGCGCGCATCTGCGCGTTGTCGCGAACGATCCGCCCGTACTCGCGCGCGTGTCCGGCCGCGGGCACCCAGCCGGCCAGCTCGTCGATCGCCTGCGAGCCTCCGACCTCCTCGAGCTTGCCGCGCTGGCGGAGCGTCTCGGCGACGGTCAGATGGTCGATCTTGCGGTCGCTTTGGTTGAGCTCCAGCATCGCCGCGAACACCGCGCCGTGCTGCTCACGATAGAAGTGCTCAGGCCGCAGATGCTCCTCGACCAGGAGCGCGTAGAGGTGGCGCTCGTCCATCAGTACCGCACCCAAGACCGACTTCTCAGCCTCCAGGTTATGCGGTGCGACGGCGAGTTGCGCGACGGCGCTCATGATCGAAATCCGAGTCTAGGCTGGCCGCAAGCGGCTGAACTGAGCCGTTCCCGCAAGCAGCGGGGACTAGCTGATCGCACGCGACTGAAGGGAGCTGTTGCGCAGCGGCGAGAGCTCGTGCTACGGCCCTGTAGGCGCCATCAGCCCGCCACGACCATCGTCTTGACCGTCGCCGTCACCTCGTCGGCGATCTCGACCACCACCATGTAGGTCCCGGTGTGACGGATCGGTTCATCGAGGTGGACCTTGCGGCGCTCGACCCGGATTCCGCGCGCATCGCGGATCGCGTCGGCGATGTCCTGCGTCGTGACCGATCCGAACAGTCGCCCATCGGCGCCTGCCTGCTGGGCGATCGTGAGCACGGTCCTCCCGAGCAGCGCTGCGTTCTCCCGGGAGCGGTCCTCGGCTTCCTGCTTGGCCCGCTGCGCCGTCTCCCGGCGGCGGGCAGCCGCTTCGATCGACCCTTTGGTCGCCGGCTCGGCGAGCTTGCGTGGCAACAGGTAGTTGCGCAGGTACCCTGCCGAGACTTCTACGGCCGCGCCTCGCTCGCCGAGCGCCTCTATGTCTTGGAGCAGGATCGCTTGGGGCATCGTGGCTCGCCTTCGCTGGCCTAGCGGTCGCGGTCGCGGTCGCGACCGCCCCGCTCGCGATGATCGCTGCCGCCCTCGGTGACGTATGGCAGCAGTGCCAGTTCGCGCGCCCGTTTCACCGCGCGCGCGACCTGGTTCTGGTGGCGCCGGCACGCGCCGGTGATCCTGCGCGAGCGAATCTTGCCGCGTTCGGAGACGAACCGGCGCAAGGAGGAGATGTCCTTGTAGTCGACCTGCTCGATCTTGTCGCGACAGTACGGGCAGGACTTGCGCCGGCCGGTGCTCGGACCGCCTTTCCTGTCACGCCGGCGAACCGGCCGTCTACGTTGCTTTGCCACTCGGGATTCCTCTGACTCGGTCTATTCAGTGCCTTAGAACGGGATATCGTCCTCGGCGGCCGCGGTAGCCACAGGAGCGGGTTCGAAGTCGCCGGTGTCGATCGGAACATCACTCTCCGCCGCGCGAACGCTGCTGGAGAACCCATTCCCGTTTCCATTCCCATTGCCTGCGTCGTCGCGGCCGCCGAGAAACTGCACGGACTCCGCGATGATATCGACCGCCTGGCGCTTTTGCCCCTCCGGGGTCTGCCACTCACGCCAGCGCAGCCGGCCGTCGACCGCGACCGGGCGGCCCTTGCTCAGGTAGCGGGAGCAGTTCTCGCCTTGCGCTCCCCAGACCGTGACGTCGAAGAAGTTGGGCTGATCCTCCCACGCGCCGGACTCGCTGTTCTTGCGCCGCCCATTGCAGGCCACGCGTAGCGTGCATACAGAGTTGCCGGTCGATGGAACCGAGCTGAGGTCGGGGTCCTTTGTCAGGTTGCCGGTGATGATCACGCGGTTGATGTTGCCAGCCATTGCTAGGGGCTCCTTTCCAGGGAACGTTGGGGAAACCGTTGGCGACCGAGTCTATGCCGGGCGCGGACGACAATCTGGGCTCTCAGCGGAAATTCGACAGAATCGTTGAAGAGCCGTCGCACAGAAGAGCGCCGCCGTTACGATGATGTCGCAAAGGCCAGCCCCAACTCCTCGAAGAGTCGCAAAGGACACGACCCCACGCAATCGAGGCTGGTACAGACGATGGGCTAACGGCTGATGTCTGCAGACGGATCAGCCGTCGCCAGCGCCGGCGCCGGGACGGCAGCCGCGATCACGGGCGGCGCTGCTTCGGGCGGCGCAGGCGTCCCCGGGAGCACCTTGATGATGCGGAAGCGCAGTACGCCGTCGGCAACCCTCAGGCGACGAGACAGGGAGTCGAGCAGTGCCGGCGGACCCGCCAGGCCGACCAGGTGATACTCGGCCTCTGACTGGTGGTCGATCTGATAGGTCATCGGCCGCCTGCCCCACTGGTCCCGGCGCGCAATCGATCCGCCACCGGCAGCGATCGCAGACTCTACGTCCGCGAGGATCTCGACGCGGCGCTCCTCGGGAGCGGTCGTCGAGAGCAGCAGCACGAGGTCGTATATCGGAGCTTCGCGTGGCATGAAAAAGGCCCCGTCGGGCCGCCGTGGAATATAGCAATGGGGGTGAGCGCTACTCGCCCCCCTTCTCGCGGATGTCCGCGAGCTGGTCGTCGACCCAGTCGCCCGGGTCGCGCGCGGTCACGATCGACTTCAGCCCCTCGTGGCGTCGCTCGCGCTCCTGCGCCTGCATCGTCAAGGCGGCATAGATCGAGTCCGCCAGCTCCTGGATGTCGAACGGATTGACCGACAACGCGTACTCGGCCAGCTCCTCGTGCGCGCCGGTGTTCTCCGACAAGATCGAGACGCCCGCCCGCTGATTGACCATCGGTCCTTCCTTGGCGACCAGGTTCATCCCGTCGAACATCGCGTTGACGATCAGCACGTCATAGTGCTTGTAGGCCGCGACGGCCTCCTCCAGATCGTCGCGGAGCTTGAGCTGGATCGGCATCCAGTCTGGCGATCCATGGCGGTGGTTGACCACCGCGACCACCGCTTCGATCCGCTCCAGGTACTCGGCGTACTCGGGTACGTCTGTCCGCGAGGGCATGAGCTGGGCGATGAAGGTCACCCGCTCGCGAAACTCAGGATGCTGCTCGAGGAAGATGTCGAACGCGCCGAAGCCGCGCAGGACATTCTTGCTGAGGTCCGCGCGGTCCACGCGCAGGATCAAGTGATCGCGCCGCCGGCGCAGCAGCTCCTGCTCGAAGGCTCGCGTGCCCGGTCGCTGTGCCACGGCCTGTACGGCGCCGGAGTCGATCGGCAACGGGTAGGCGCGCACCCACACCTCACGATCCTGCCAGTGCACCACACAGCGCTCGAAGTCGACCTCCAAGCCGAGCAGGTCCCTGCAGCACTGGAGGAAGTTGCGCCGGTAGGAGCGAGTGTGAAACCCGATGATGTCGTTGGCGAGGATTCCCGCATAGAGATCTTCGCGGATGCTCGTCGGGAGCACGCGCCAGGCGTCGGACTGAGTCCACGGGATGTGCACGAAGTGGTGCAGGAAGACGTCAGGGCGCGCCCGCCTGACGAGGTCGGGGAGCGTGTAGAGGTGGTAGTCGTGAACCATCACGACAGGGTGCTCCACGTCCTCGATCTCCTCGAGCACGGCCGTCGCCAGATCATCGTTAACCACGTTGTAGCCGAGCTCGAAGGCGTCGATTTCGTGGCGGCGGATATCGGGAGCGTTGGAGAGGTCCCAGAGATAGTGCTGGATGAACCACAGCATCGGGTTGGCGAAGACGCTGTAGAAACGCTCATATGCCTGCGGGTCCGAAGCGACGAGCTTGACCCGGTACTCCTCGCCGTCCGGACCGCGCACGGGAAACGGCCCGCCGCCGTGCTCCTCGGACGCGATCATGTCCTCGTCGGTCATCGCCGAGGCGATCCAGGTCACCTCGCGGTGCGAGGCCAAGCCGATCAGGGCAGTGACCAAGCCGCCGGTCCCGCGCCTGATCTCCCCGCCCGGGCCAAATGTGACAGGCCCGCGGTTGGAGACCAGCACCAGTGGCGACTGCGCCATCAGACGTCCAGCTCTCCAAAGAGCGCCAGCCAGTCGCGCAGCAGCCGGGGCATCAAGAACCGCTTGCGCACCGCTTCCTTGCCCGCACGCCCGAGGCGGCGGCCGAGCTCCGGGTCGCGCAGGATCTGAAGCGACCGCGCAGCGCACTCCTCGGCGCTCGAGACCAGAAAGCCTGTCTCGCCGTCGGCCACCTGGAGCGGAATCCCACCGACCGCCCCGCCGACGAACGGGCGCCCCTTCCAGATCGCCTCGGTCACGGTCAGCCCGAACCCCTCTCGCGTGGACTTCTGGATCACCACGTCGCAGTGTGACTGGAACGCGTTGACCTCGATCGCGCCGACGTTGTTGAGGTTGCTGAAGATGTGGATGTCCGGATCGCCGTCGGCGTGGGCGACCGTGGCGTTGAAGTAGTCCCAGCCCTCGGGGTCGTCAGTGGCCATCGAGCCGACCAGCGCGAGCTGCACCGCAGGCAGCTCGCGCTTGACGATGCGGTATGCGTCGATCACGCCGAGGGGGTCCTTCCAGGGATCGAAGCGCGACACCTGGCAGAGCAGCGGCCGGTCGACATCGATCCCGAACTGATCGCAGATATAGACCGCATCGTCGGAGGAGAACGCCATGTTCTTGGGCGCCAGCGGATCGATCGCCGGCGGCACGATGTGCGCGCGCCCATCCACCGTCGCCGGGACGTACTCGGGCATGTGGAACACGGCCGCGCGGTAGGGCTCGAGGTAGGGGGCGAGGCGCTGAAGCGTGGCTTGGTTGGGCGCGGAGAGGTCGATGTGGCAACGCCAGATCCAGTTGCGCGCCTTGTCTGGGACCAGCGAGGCGAGCGCCGCCGGCTGAGGATCGTGGATGATGCACACGTCCCAGCCCTCCGCTAGTTGGCGGGCGTTGATCTGGTTGTAGTGAAGCCAGGTCTGCCACTGATCCTCGGTCAGGTCACGGGGATCTCCCTGGAGAGCGTTGTGCATCACCTTGGTAGCGTTGAAGAACTCCTCACGGCCGTAGATCACGTGCCACTCGCATTCGAGTCCCGCGTCTACCATCAGCGGCACCAGCGTGTAGAGGATCTCCGACACCCCGCCGCCGAACGCGGTCGCCGACACGTGCAGGATTCGCTTGCCCTTCAGCTCCTGCGCGAGCTCGCGGATCTCCTCCGCGAGCGCCCGGCCGACGATGCTCGTGTAGTCCGAGAGGTGCTTGTGTGGGAGGGCGACGGGCTGGAGCATGAAAATGAGTCAAAACGCGCTGCGGCAGCGCGCCGGGACGATACACGCCACGGACCGATCAGGACCGCATCCCCCGCAAGCGCGCCACGCCCTCCTGCACAGCGGCCACGAGCTTCGCGTGCAGCCCGGGATTGGCTGCCGAGATCGACGACATCTGGAACTGGTGGCCTGAGCCGAGCAGGCGGTGACGATCCAGCGGCTCTCCCCAGCCGTCGCTGACCACGCCACCGGCTTCGCACAGGCACAGCCAGGGGGCGGCGAGGTCGTAAGGGGAGTTGTTGAGCACCTGTCCACCGCCGACGTGCTCGAACTCCTCGCGCATTCCCGGCACGTCCTCGATCAGCCGTGAGCCCACCTCGATCACCGCGTCGAGCTGACCGGTCACGATCCTGGTCATCGCAAACGCCTGCGAGCCGAGCTCGAACGTCCCGCCGCCGACCGAGGAGGCGTCGATCAGGTTCCCCAGCACCTCCACCGTCGGGCGCACGGGGCGCCCGCGAAACCCGTAGCCCCAGAACATCGCGCTTATCTCATCCGCGGGGCTGAGCGCGACCGGCCGGGAGTGCTCGATCACCCCCTGCCCCCGCACGGCCAGGTAGCGATCGCCCGACTTGATCTCGACCACGCAGCCCACCTCGACATCTGCCATCGCCGGCTCGCCATCCCCAAGCGGCGCCAATGCGATTGCCACGCAAGCCGACTCCAGCCCCGCCATCGCCGGCCTGGTGCCGTCGATCGGATCGACGACCAGCACGTGCGTGGCATCGCCCGCGGCCACCAGGCCACGATCCTCGGAGTAGAACGCAAGCCGCGGAGCACGCTGCGCGATGAACTGCGCAAGCTCCTCCTCGGCTAACTGATCGACCGCGAACGTGACGTCGCCGCCGGCGCCGTCACGTAACTGGGCGCGGCCGGCGTGTGAGCCCAGCTCGGGCAACACCCGCTCGCGCAGCGCCAGCGCAAGCTCGAGCACGAGCTCCGGTCCATGTCTCATGCCGGGCACGTGCATCGGTCGCCCACAGGGTGTCTCATACCAGGCACGCGCATCGGTCACCCACAGGGTGTCTCATACCCGGCTCATCGCTCGCCCACGGACGCATTGGCCGGAATCTGAAGCGTGAAGACGGTGCTGCCCGGCCCTGACTGCACCGACAGCGCTCCCGACATGCGCCCGGCGAGCTCGCTCGCGATCGCCAGTCCGAGTCCAGAGCCCTGGGCGTCGTCGGAAGTGTAGAAGGGCTCGAAGATCCGAGGCATCGCCTCGCGCTCGATCCCCTCGCCATCGTCGCGGACCGCGAGGCGCACCTGCCCGTGCGCGCGGCCCGCGGTGAGCACGATGCGGGTCCCGGAGGGCGTGTGCGTGAGCGCGTTGTCGATCAAGATCCGGACGATCTGCGCGACCCTGACCGGATCGCACAGCGCCTCGATCTGGCGCGCGGCGAGCTTCAGCTCGAGCTCAGAGTCGTGCTGAGCGAGCGTGGGCTCGAACTCGCCTGACACCGATCGGGTCAGCTCTCCCAGATCTACCTGCTCGGGGCGCAGCTCCAGCGCGCCCGACTCCAGGCGAGAGAGATCGAGCAAGTCGACCGAGAGCTTACGCAGGCGCTCCACCTGCGCCCGCACCTGATCGAGGAACCGCTGGCGGGTCTCCGCGTCGAGCTCGTCGTCCTCGAGCAGCTCCAGGAAACCGCCGAGCGAGAAGATCGGCGTGCGCAGCTCGTGCGAAGCGGTGGCGATGAACTTCTTGCGCGCAGAGTCCATCTGGGCGAGCTGGCGCTGCATGTCGTTGAACGCGATCGCGAGCTGCCCGAGCTCATCGGCCGAATCGACGGCTATCGGGTGCTCGAAGTCCCCGGCTGCGACCTTCTGGGCCGCCTGCTCCAGGCGCTTGACGCGCTGAGACTGCGCGCGCGCGACCAGGTAGCCCCCGATCAGAGCCAGCACCAGCGCGAGCACCCCGGCGACGTAAAGCGCGGCGATAGCCACCAGCGTGACCGCGAAGAACAGCAGCGCCAGGCGGTTGCGCAGCGAACGCATGCGTAGGAGTGGGCGTGGGATCGTCGGACGGGCCACGGCTAGAGCTCGGAGTCGCGAAACCGGTAGCCGACGCCGCGCACGGTGAACAGGTACTCCGGGTCCTTGGGGTCGCGCTCGGTCTTCTCGCGCAGGTGGCGGATGTGGACGTCGATCGTGCGCGGGTCGCGGTAATCGGAGTCCCCCCAGATCCGGGCCAGCAGCATATCCCGGGTAAACACCCTCCCCGGAGCGCGCGCCAAGGCCGCGAGGATCTCGAACTCGACGAACGTCAGGGTGGCCTCGCGGCCGCGGATCCGCACCGAGCGCTTGGGGAAGTCGATCCGCAGCTCACCCACTTCCAGCGGGGTCTCGGCGGAGGCGTTCTGAGCCCGGCGCGTCATCTCCGCGCGGCGTAGGGCGGCCTTGATCCGGCTCGAGAACTCCCGCAACGAGAACGGCTTGGTGATGTAGTCGTCGGCGCCGAGCTCGAGGCCGAGCACCTTGTCGATCTCCTCGGACTTGGCGGTCAGCATGATGATCGGGACCGAGCTGCGCCCGCGCAGCCGGCGGCAGACCTCGAGCCCATCGAGCTTGGGCAGCATCAGGTCGAGCACGACCAGGTCGAAGCACTGCTCATCGAAGCGCTCCAGCGCTTGGCGCCCGTCGGTCGCCTGCACCACGTCATAGCCCTCCTTGCGCAACGGATAGGAAAGCAGCGTCTGGATCGACTGCTCGTCGTCCACGAGCAGGATGCGCGCTGAGTGATCTGCCACGGTCGTAAGTCAGTCCCTTTGGCCTAAAGGGTAGTGGCCCGGGCCTGCGCCTCCGGCGTGCGGGCGCGCTCGTGCTCCGGAGCTGTATGCCGGCCCGGGGGCCGGCATACTCTTGCCCCCGGGGCGGATACCCTGTCCGGTGGATGCTGGATCGGAGGATCTACAGGGCCGGATGGATAGTGGTCGTGCTGGCAGTGCTCGTAGCCGCCTTCTCGCTGGAAGACCAGCAAGGCCCGCTCGGTACGACGCTGGCGCCCGATGCCTACAACGCCCAGAACGCCTACTCGACGATGAGCACCCTGTCGAAGAACTACCCGGATCGCCGGCCCGGATCGGCCGGCGACGACGGCGTCGCCCGCTATGTGGCGCGCGCGCTGCGCCAGGATCGCTTCAGCGTCTCGACGCGCACGTTCGGCGCCGCCACCGCCGAGGGGTCCCGGCGGCTGAAAACCGTTACCGCCTCACAAGCGGGGTCCCAAGCGGCGTTCGCGTCCGGAAGCATCGTCGTGCTCGCCCCCCGGGACTCGCTGAGCGCGCCCGCCACGGACGGGCTCTCGGGGACCGCGACGCTGCTCGAGCTGGCGCGCGTGCTCTCCGGCGAGAGCCTGCACCGGACGATCGTGCTCGTCTCCACGAGCGGCTCGGACGGGAGCGCCGGGACCACAGCACTCGCCCGCAGCCTTCCCAGCGGCACAGACGCGGTGATCGTGCTCGGGAACCTGGCCGGGACCAAGCTCGGCGATCCAATCGTCGACCCCTTCTCCGATGGGGAGCAGGTGGCTCCGCCGATGCTCCGCAACACGATCGCCGCTGCCTTGGGCTCGCAAGCCGGCCTGCGCCCGGGCGCCACCAGCCTGGCCGGCCAGATCGCCCGCCTGGCCTTTCCGCTGACGGTTTCAGAGCAGGGACCGTTCGGCCCTCGCGGGGTGCCGGCGGTCCTTCTGTCCGTGTCCGGGGAACGGCGCCCCAGCGCCGATGCCATGGTCTCGGCGGCACGGATCGGGGCGCTCGGTCGCACGACCTTGGAGGCGGTCAGCGCGCTCGACGGTGCTCCCGCGGTTCCCGCCCCTTCGGCGTACCTGCTCTTCGACGGCAAGGTGATTCCCGCCTGGGCGATCCGGCTGCTGGTGCTGGCGTTGATCTTGCCGGTGCTCGGAGCCGCCATCGATGGCGCCGCCCGCGCGCGGCGGCGGGGGTATTCGATCGCCCGCGGAGTGCTCTGGGTGCTCGCGGGAGCGCTTCCGTTCGCGCTGGCGCTGGTGCTCGTGCTGGCCTGCAGGGCAATCGGGCTGATCGCGATCGCACCGCCCGGTCCCGTCGGGGCGGGTACGGTGCCCTTGCATGGCGCCGGCGTCGCCGTGCTAGTCGCGGTCGCGGTCTCGATCGTTGCGTCACACACCTTCCTGCGGAAATTCGCGATCGGTGTCCCAGATCCGGGAGCGCCAGCCGCGCTGGCGCTCGTGCTGTGCGTGGTGTCGCTCGCAACGTGGGCTTCGAACCCCTTTGCCGCCGCGTTGATTGTCCCTGCCCTTCACCTCTGGATGTGGGTGGCCGGAGCACGGGTGCGCCTGCGAGCAGCGCTGATGCTCGTGCTCGTGCTCGCCGGGCTGATCTTGCCGGTGCTGGTGGCGCTCCACTACGCCGATGCCCTGGGCCTATCTCCCCCAGGTCTTGCCTGGAACGGCGTACTGCTGCTCGCCGGGGGCCAGGTTGGGGTGCTGGCCGCGCTGCAGTGGAGCGTCGTCCTCGGCTGTGTGGTCAGCGTGATCGCGATCGCACTCCGCGCAGCGCGCGAAGAGCGTCCGCTGCCGGCAGTTGGGGTCACCATCCGCGGCCCGATCACCTACGCCGGTCCAGGATCGTTGGGCGCCACCAAGTCGGCGCTGCGCCGATGAGGCGGCTGATCCGCGACATCTCGTCGGTGCTGCTGATCTCGGGCGCGGTGCTGTTGCTCGATGCCGGCGTAACGCTCGTCTGGCAGGAACCGCTGACCGCCGTGATCGGGATGATCAAGAGCAGCGAGGTCAATCGGCACTTTCTCAGCTACAAGACCGCGCCGCTCTCTCAGCTCGAACGCGGCGCGCTCGGAGACCTCACCTCGATCAACCAGCGGATCGCGTACCTGGCGCGCCGCGAGCAGCACCAGGTCCCAGCCGGGGACGCAATCGGGAGGATCGCTATCGGCAGGATCGGAGCGAGCTTCAACGTCGTGGAGGGCACCGGCGAGACAGACCTCGAGCAGGGGCCGGGGCATTACCCGAGCACTTCGCTGCCCGGGCTGGGCCAGACGGTCGGGATCGCCGGGCACCGCACGACCTACCTCGAGCCGTTCCGCAAGATAGACCAACTTCGACCTGGTGATCAGATCGTATTGAAGATGCCCTACGCGAAGTTCACCTACGTCGTCCAGTACACCAAGATCGTGCTGCCCACGGCACTGTGGGTTGTCGACAACGTGGGCTACGAGCGCCTCGTACTGTCGGCCTGCAACCCCCTCTACAGTGCGGCCCAGCGCATCATCGTGTTCGCGCGCCTGCAGGAGGTGACGCCGCTCGGCGCCGCTTCGGCGCTGGCGTGAGGGGCACGCGGTGAACTCTCAGATCAGAAGGAGTGCTCGTATCCAGACAGCTCCCCCGCCGCGTCGGTGAACCTGACTCCGGCGGGGCCCGTGAGCACGCTGCCAATCCACGTGAGGCTGGGCACGGCCTGCTCGGCGATGTGGCGCGAGCTGGCGGGGATGCAGACGCAGAGCTCGTAGTCCTCGCCGGCGCTCGCCGCGAACGAGCGCGGATCGACCCCGAGCTGCGCCGCCGCCCGCGTGACGCCGTCGGCGAGCGGAAGCGAGCGCAGCAAGAGCTCGATCGCCATCCCGCTGGCGCGCGCGATGTGCCCCGCATCGGTGGCCAGGCCGTCAGAGAGGTCGATCATCGCCCGGGCTCCTGCGGCTGACAGTGCGCGCGCCTTGAGGATTTGGGGCTCTGGACGAGCGTAGCTATTGCGAAGCGCCCGTACGGTGGCCTCTGATAAATGATCGTCGGAGCAGACCCGTCCGTCGAGCACCGCGAGCCCTGCTCCGGCTGCGCCCAGCGCCCCGGTGACCGCCACCAGGTCACCCGGCCGCGCCCCGTCGCGGCCCACCAGGGCGCCGGGGTCGGCGGTCCACCCGACGACGGTGAACGACACCGTGAGGGCTTGCGCTCGGGTCAAATCACCACCGGCGATTACGGCCCCGGCGCGATTTGCGAGCGCCTGCGCGCCGGCGAGGAGCGCGAGCAGGTAATCCGGCCCGCTTTGCGCCGGTAAGCCAAGCGCCAGGTATACCTCGCCGGCCTCCGCGCCCATCGCCGCGAGATCCGACAACGCTCCCGCGAGCGCGCGGTGCCCGATCTCCTGCGCCGAGAGCTGATCGCGGCGGAAGTGAACCCCGTCGATCATCGTGTCCACGGAGGTCACCGCATAGCCGCCGGCTCGCACGACGGCACCGTCGTCGCCCAGCCAGCGCAGTACGCGTGGGCCTCCGGGCGCGAGCGCCCGTTGCAGCATCTCGATCAGCTCAGGCTCGCGCACGATCCGTCGCTCGGCGGCCTCAGGCTCGCGCACGATCCGCTGGTGCCGGGCTGCGCCGGATCAGCGATGGCGGTAGACGATCCGGGCGCGGTCGAGGTCGTACGGCGAGAGCTCGACCCGAACCCGATCGCCCGGAAGAATGCGAATCCGGAAGCGACGCATCTTTCCCGCTACGTGCCCGAGCACGAGGTGGTCGTTGTCGAGCTTGACGCGGAACATCGCGTTGGGCAGCGCCTCGACGACCTCGCCTTCGAGCTCGACCTTCTCTTCCTTGGGCATGTTGGCCGGAATGTACTAGTGGTGCGTCCCGCCTTGCGTCGCGCCCGGGGGGGCTCCGCCGGATCTGTTGCCCGGCGCCGGCGCCGGCGTCGGCGTCGGCGTCGGTACCGGTGTCGGTGTCGAGCCTCTGTTGGCCGGTGGCGTCCCGGGCGTGGCTCCGGCCGGTCCAGGTCCAACTCCCGCGCCGCCCGAGTGCGAGGGCGGCTGCTGAGAGCCAGGGTTGGGCTGCGTGTAGGTGTACGGCGTGCTGGAGGTCGTGCTCGACGAGCCTGAACCGGGCCCGTACGCGCCTTGGCCCCCTTGACTAGAGCCGGCGCTGGCGGCGGTGGTGTGGTTGCCGGAGAACGCGCTGCCGTGGAACGGATCGGTCGGGCTCGAGAAGTCGCCGCAGTAGCCGCCGCTCGCCTGCGCCATGTAGTCGTGCCAGATCGGTGCGGAGAGCGTGCCCCCGTAGCCCGGCCCGAGCCCGTTGACGTCGTTCATCGAGCTCGTGTCGTTCGGATAGCCGACCCAGACCGCGGTCGAGAGCTGTGGGGTGTAGCCGACGAACCATGCGTCGGTGTAGTTGCTGGTCGTCCCCGTCTTGCCCGCGGCGGGACAGCCGTACTGTGCGGCCGTTCCGGTCCCGCTCGTGATCACGCCCTTGAGGACCTTGGTCGCCGCGTACGCTTCGCCGTTGGTGAACACCTGCGTGCGCGGCGGGTTGCCGACCTCCTTGTTGACGGTACCGTTGGGGAACGCCACCTTCGTGATCGCCGTCGGGGGGATGTGGTAGCCGCCGTTTGCGAGCGTCGCGTACGCGTCGGCCATCTCGAGTGGGGAGACGCCGACCGCGCCCAGGCCCTCGGACGGCAGCGCGTAGAGGTGGGAGGTGATGCCCATCGCGTAGGCGGTGCTGCGCACCTTCTCGGGGGTCACGTCGGCGTCGAGCTGGGCGAACACGGTGTTGTCGGAAACGGCAGTCGCCTTGGTTACGTCGATGTTCCCCTGGTAGCCCTTCTCGGCGGTCTGGACGTGGTAGGTGGGATAAGCCGGGAGCCAGCCGGGGAACAGCTCGTGCGAGTTGTAGTAGGTCTGGTCCGGGTCGCCGTCGAAGTCGTGGATCAGCGTCATCAGCACGAAGACCTTGAACGCCGAGCCGGTCTGTCGGAGCGCTTGCGTGGCGTAGTCGAAGGTCGTCTTCCCGTTCGTCATGCCGTAGGCCGAGGACGTCGCCATGGCGAGGATGTGGCCCGTGCCCGGGTCGACGGTCACCACCGCGGCCGCCGGGTCGCCGGGCTGACCTTCGTGCGCCGCGATCGCCTGGAACGCTTGCGCCTGCTTGGCCGGGTCGATCGTCGTGTAGACCTTCAGCCCACCCTGATCGACCTTCGGACAGGGATTCGAAGTTGGTTGCTTGGGGCAGTACTCCCGGTTCAGCGCCTGCCTGACGTAGTCGAATACGTACGGCTCGGAGTGCACGCTGTAGTGGTTGTTGAGGTGGACCTCCAGCGGCGCCGCATCGGCGGTGTCGGCTTGCGCCTGCGAGATGTAGCCCGAGCTGACCATCGCCTGAAGGACGCTGTGGCGGCGGGCTGTGGCCAACCCCTGGTCAGTAACCGGGTTGTATTGAGAAGGGGCCTGTGGCAAGCCCGCCAGGAGCGCCACCTGTGCGAGGTCGAGCTTGGACGCGGGCTTGTCGAAGAAGAGCTGCGACGCCGCGCCGACTCCGTACGCCGTCTGGCCGCCAAGGGTTCCGTAGTCGACGTCGTTGAGGTACTGGGTGAGGATCTTCGCCCTGCTCTCCTTGCGCTCCAGCTCCTCCGCGAGCTTGGCCTGGACGATCTTGTACTTGAGGTTGTGGTGCGCCTTGAGCAGGTAGATGTTGTTGACGAGCTGCATCGTCAGTGTGGAGCCGCCCTGAATCGTCTTGGCGCCGCTGAATATGTCCTTGACACCCGCGCGCAGGATGCCCTGGTAGTCCACCCCACCGTGCTGGTAGAAGCGCCGATCCTCGATCGCGATCGTCGCCTGCCTGAGCGTGTTCGGGATCTCGCTGCTCGTGACGGGGGTGCGCAGGGTGTCCGATTGGATGTACCCGAGGAACGAGCCGTCGGCGGCGAACACCCGCGACAGCGCTCCGGGCTCCTGCGCCTTGAGCTGGTTGATGTTGGGCGCCGAGTCGGCGACCGACACCACCCATCCGACGGCCCCCAGCGCGCCGAGCGCAACGGCGCATATCGTCAGTACGGTGCCCAGGACGAGCGCCTGCTTGAGGGGCGAGCCACGGTGGTGCTCCCGGCGTCGCTGTCGTTCGCGCCGGCTCATGGCATCGGCTGGCGCTCGAGCGTGGGCTGGGGGGGGCTGGCGGGGACCATGACGACGGTGGCGGTGGCGCCGCGCGCAGCGCGCGGCCCGGGCGCCGGGAAAGCACACGGCAGTGTAGCCGGGAGGGGTCATCATGCACGAGCAGTGCAAAGCGCAATTCATCTCCTTCGACCCGGCGCGATCCTGCTGGACGCGCTGGGCACGCTGCTCGCACTCGAGCCGCCCGCGCCCCGGCTGCGCCAAGTGCTCGCGGATCGCTTCGGGCTCACCTTGTCAAGCGGACAGGCACGGGACGCGATCGACGCGGAGATCGCCTACTACCGGGCCCACCTCGGCGAAGGCGCAGACGCGGCGAGCCTCGCCGACCTGCGTGCCCGCTGCGCCGAGGTGCTGCGTGGCGCATTGCCAGCCTCCGACGCGATGACCGCGGTCTCCCCGCAGGCGCTGACCGGCGCGCTGCTCGCCTCGCTTCACTTCACCGCCTTCCCGGACGCCGTGCCGGCACTGGCGGGGGCACGCGCCCGCGGCCAGCGCCTAGTGGTGCTCAGCAACTGGGACGCGTCGCTGAGTGGCGTGCTGGAGGCCGCCGGACTCGCGCCGTTGTTGGACGGCATCGTGTGCTCTGCGGTGGCCGGCGCCCGCAAGCCCTCGCCGGCGATCTTCGAGCAGGCACTCGGTGTCGCCGGCGTCGCGGCAAGGCACGCGATTCACGTCGGCGACAGCATCGAGGAGGACGTCCAGGGCGCTCGCGGGGCGTGCATCGAGCCTGTGCTGATCCGCAGGGACCGGAGCTCAGGACCGCCGGGAGTGCAGACGATCGCGACCCTGGCCGAGCTCAGGTGAGGACGGCGAAACCCTAACCTTCGGCGCACAGTGACCCCGAGCGTGCCCCCGCCCCAAGGCGAGCCAGAGCCCTTCTCGCTCCAATCCCTCGGCCGCGGGCGGCCCCCCGGCGGCCCCGACGAGCCACCTTGGGCGCTCTGGACCGCGCCCGCCGCGATCGTGCTCGGACTCGCACTGGGGGCTGTCGCGAGCATTGTCGTAGACCTCGCCGGCGAGACCGGCGGTTCCAGCATCGCTCATCCGGCGCCCGTCGTCAGCATTATCAGCAACGTGGCGCTGGAATTGGCGTTCGTCGCCGCGGCGCTCTACTTCGCAGCGTTGCACGGGCGCCCGCGCCCGGAGGACTTCGGCTTTCGGCGCCTGCCCTTGCGCCTCGCGTTGACGGCGTTCCTGGTCGCTGGCGTGGCGTACTACGTGCTGACCGCTCTCTACGCGTCCTTGCTGTCGCTGCCCAGCGAGAAGCTGCCCACCGAACTGGGGGCGAGCGGGGGCACCGCGGCGCTGGTCGCAGCTACCGTCTACGTGTGCGTGATCGCGCCGATGGCGGAGGAGACCTTCTTCCGCGGCTTCATCTTCGGCGTCCTGCGCCGCTGGAGGATCACGGTCTTCGGGCGCAACAGCGGAACCCTGATTGCGGCGATCCTGACAGGAATCCTGTTCGGGCTCGCCCACGCCGGCTCGACGTCCCCGCGTTATCTCGTCCTGCTGGGGCTGCTTGGCTTCGTCCTGTGCCTGGTGCGCTGGCGCACTCGCTCGCTCTACCCCTGCATGGCACTGCACTCGTTCAACAACTCGCTCGCGCTCGGGGTCGACCAGCACTGGAGCGCCGGCGCGGTCCTCGCACTGACGGTCGCCTCACTGCTCGTGATCACAGCCTTCACCGGTCCGCTCTCTCCGCGCCGCCCGCCGCGCCCGGCGCTGGACGCAGGCGGTCCGACGTGATTTACTCGAGCTTCATGTCGCGGATGCTCAGGTGCATGTGCGCCCTCACCCTCTTCACACTGCTCGTCCCCGCGGCGTCGGGCGCCACCACGCGGCCCGGCCAGACGCGGCGCACCGCGGCGTTGGGTGCGACCACGCGTCCGGTGCGCCCGCGAGCGAGCACCGCAACCACCGCGACCGCCCACCCGGCGACCGGCTCGCTCCGACTCTACCTACGCGGCGTCTTCTTCGTCAAGCACCACGCGGTAACCGTCCCCGGGCGCGGCCTGCACGTCGGTGGCGTCGTACGCCCGTTCGTCTCCGGGCAGTGGGTGACCGTGCGCGTGTTCCTCGGCGGACGGCTGGTCAAGTCCGATCGGTTGCGGATCAGGCGCTCTCGCAACGGCACCTACGGCCACTTCTCCGAGTACCTGGCGAGCCCGGGCACAGGCGAGATGACGGTGCTCGTGCGCCACCAGCGCACGAGCACGCTCGATGGCATCAGGGGCCGCCGGTACCTCGAGGTGCTCGAAAAGCACGTCGGCTTCGGGTCCACCGGGCGCTTCGTCCAACTCGTACAGCAGCGTCTGGCGGCGCTTCACATCTACACCCCACAGAGCGGCGTCTATGACCAGGGGACGGGCCTTGCGCTCGACGCCTACCACCGGCTGCTCGGATGGGGCACCTCCCAGACGATCGACGCTCGCACGACGAGCTTCCTGCTCGACGGCTGGGGTCAGTTCAAGGTCCGATACCCGCGCCACGGCACGCACGCGGAGGGCGACCTCCGTGACCAGCTACTGGCGCTGATCCACGGCTCACGCGTCGATTGGATCTACCCGATCAGCTCCGGCAAGCCGTCCACGCCCACCGTGCTCGGCAACTTCCGCGTCTACAGCCGCGTCCCGGGCTACCTGCCCGACGGCATGTACGACTCGGACTTCTTCTATGGCGGCTACGCGATCCACGGCTATGACCCCGCGCCCGATTATCCCGCCAGCCACGGCTGCATACGGCTGCCGATCACCGACGCGAGCTCAGTCTTCGACTGGTTGAGATACGGCGACGGGGTTGACGTCTACTACTGACTCGGTGGGGCCCGCGCGATCGGCCGAGCCGGTGCGGTCGATGGGGTCCGCGCGCGCGGACCTGCTCGCCGAGCTTCGCGAGCACGCGCTCGTGATCGGGGAGGTGCAGTTGACAAGCGGGCGGCGCGCCCAGTACCTGGTCGACGCCAAGCGCGCGATCCTGCGCCCGCGCGGATTCGGCGCGCTCGCGGAGCTCGTCGCCGGGCAGGCGCGGACATGGGGGGCGACGGCCGTCGGGGGCATGACGATGGGAGCGGACCCGATCGCGTGTGCGGCGCTGGCCGGGGGCGCCGGCGTGAAAGCCTTCTTCGTGCGCAAGGAGGCCAAGCAGCACGGGCTCTCGCGGCGGATCGAGGGGCCGCCACTGCTTGCCGGGGAGCGCTGCATGCTCGTCGAGGATGTCGTCACCACCGGCGGCTCAGCGATCCGTGCGCTGGAGGTCCTTCACGCGGAAGGGCACCGGGTCTGCGGCGTGCTCGCGATCTGCGACCGCCTGCAGGGTGGCTCGGCATCGATCGAGAGCGCCGCGCAGGCGCCGTTTCTCGCGCTCTGCACGATCGACGAGCTCTATCCAGATCGTCCGGATCGCGAATCGTGACGGGCGAACCGGTGACGCTTGCGGCCGGTCGGCGCGGGCAGTGCGAGGTTGCACGCCCGCGCCGCTCGGTGCCGGCAGTGCGAGGGCGACGCTCAGCTCGGCAGGCGCCGGCACTGGGGCAGCGTCTGGTGGTACGCCTGGACCTTCCAGCCCCTGCGCCGGGGCGTGAAGAGCACGACCGGGCGCTTGCTCGCGATCGCCGGACCGTACTTGTACCCCACCGTAGCGACGTTCACCTTCAGCTCCCATGCGAGGATCGTCTGGTCCTCCAAGCGCGTCAACGACTCACCGCAGGCACGCAGCCTGGCCGCGCCCCCGAGCCGGCTGATGACGCCGGCCAGGCGATCGAGCTGCCTGGTCCGCACGCGCTGAGCACCCAGGTCGTGGCGCTCGGTCCGCGCGCGAGACACCGCGGCAGGGACCAGGCTGGCAAGGACCAGCACGACGAGCACGGCCCCGATTGCAGCGCTCGCAGACGGCGCGAAGCGCGGTGTCCCGGCGACCTGGCGCCCAGCTGCCGCGCCGGCGACCTGGCGCCCAGCTGCCGCGCCGGCGACCTGGCGCCCAGCTGCCGCGCCGGCGACCTGGCGCCCGACCGGTACACCGGCCAGCAGGCGCCCGACCGCCACGCCGGCGAGCACGACCATCGCGGCGGCAGGTTCCCACATGTAGCGCCCCAGGCTGGGAAAGCCGTGGAGCGCGAACGCGATCTCGATCGCGATCCAGACCAGTACCCCGGCGGCGATGCCCAGCACGGCGTGGTCCCGGCCGTGCTCGCGACGTAGCGCGAGCACCACCGAGAGCAGGGCCGCGAGCTCCAGCGCCGTCTCGTGGAGGTCCAAGAAGCGGTCGATCGTCACGAGCACCTTGTTGCCGTGGGGCGCGCGCCCGGAGTGCAGAGCATTGCTCCCGGCGACGAAGAAGGTCCTGGAGGTGAGCGCCGGGACCCCGAACCAGAGCACGAGCATCAGCGCCACGCCGGCGGCTAGCATCCATCGCATCGACGGGATCGCGCGCCAGGCCCAGATCGCGTACAGGCCGAGGAACAGCCACACCTCCGGGCGTCCCAGCCCAGCCAGGGCGCCGAGCGCGAACGCCCACCGCGGGTGCCCGGACAAGTGCGAGTCGATCGCGCCCAGGCACAAGGCGACGATCATCGGATCGGATTGTGCGCTGAGCACGTAGTGCGAGTAGTCGCGCAGGCCGAGCAGTGCGATGCCGGCAAAGACCGCGGCGATCACCGCCGCCCAGCGGCGCTCGGGGGCCGCGCCGGTCAGGCGGTACGCGATCCTGGCGGCGAAGACCACGCCGCTCAGCGACACCGCCACGGCGGTGATCATCCACAGCCACATCTGGTAATGACCGGCGAGCGCGTAGGGGACGGTGAACAGGTAGGGGAGGGGCTTCCACGACGGCGCCGCGTTGGTGTCCAGCGCTCCTACGATCGTCTCGTGCCCCCACACGAGCCAGCCGTAGGGATCGAATCCGGGACGGGTACGGGCCCAAAGCACGATCAGCGCCGAGATCGCAAGCAGGCCCGCCGCGACGCTCAGCTCGGTGCGCCCTCGCAGGCGATCGGCGACGTTGAGCCTGCCCCCGGCTCGATCGTTCATCGGCGGCGGATGAGGACGCCGCGGGGGTGGTGGGGCTTGACCACGAGGGTGGCCTTCAGTCCGCGGCAGCGCGCCTGCTTGGAGCTCAGCGTGTGCCAGGGTAAGGCTCTCCAGCCACCGTGCACCAGCGGCGTGAAGAGCACGATCGGATACTTCTTTCGGAGCTCGACCTTTGGGAGATGGCCGACAAAGCCGACGTCCATCTTCACGAACCACGCGAGCGCGCTCACGTACTCTACGTCGGTGCCCGGCTCGCCGCAGCGGCGGATGTGCTGGTAGCCCCCCAGGGCATCGATCGTCGTCTTCAGCAATGCGATCTCGTGCGTGCGACCACGCTCGTGGCGCAGGTCGCTGCGCTCAGCCCTAACGCGCGCCATCGCTCCGGGCACCAAGCTTGCGAGCAGAACCACCACGACCGGAACCCCGGCCCACCTGGGAACGCCGCGAATGATCCTCGGCACTTCGTACAAAGCCCAGCCGACGCCCACGCCGGCGAGGACGATCGCCACCCCGGCGGCCGGCATCACGTAGCGCGATAGCGCCGGGAACCCGTGCAGCGCGAACGCGATCTCGACCACCAGCCAGGCCACCACCCCCGCCGCGAGAATCAAGACGAGGTAATTGCGCCGCACGAATGCCCACGCGACCGCGAACAGCGCCGCCAGCCAGACGGGCAGGTACTCGAGCTCGGTGAACCTCCCCAACGTCCCGAGGATCTTGTTCTGGTGCAGCTCGCGCGGGGACTTGAGCGCGAGGTTGCCCGCGACGTTCGCCGGATTGCCCGACAGCACCGGGATCCCGAACCACATCAGCGGGATCAGGGCGAGCCCCGCGTAGATGAGCCATCGCATCGAGGGGATCGAGCGCCACGCCCAGATCGCGTACAGCCCGGTGAACGGCCATGCTTCCGGACGCCCGAGCGACGCGAGCACGCCGAACGCGAACGCCCACCGCGGGTGACCACCTAGATGTGAGTCGACTGCCGCCAGGACGAAGGCGACGATCATCGGGTCCGACTGGACGCTGAGGATGTCGTGCGTGTAGTCCTCCATCCCGAGCACCGCCAAGCCCGCGAACACGGCCGCCACGATCGCGGCGTAACGGCGCTCGCGATCGAGGCTCGGACCGGGCTCGTGTCCGGGGCCGGACTCGCGATCGGGGCCGCGCTGGCGATCCGGCCCGGGGCCGGTGAGCCTGTACGCGATCCGGCCTGCGAAGATCGCTCCGCCCAGCGAGATCGCCACGGCGCTCACCATCCACAGCGTCAGCGCGTAGTGGCCTACGAGCGCATAGGGCACGGTGAACAAATATGGAAGGGGCTTCCACGAGGGCGCGCCACCAAGGTCCAGGCTGAGGTGCAGCGTCTGATAGCCCCACACGAGCCATCCGTAGGGGTCAAAGCCGGGCCGCGTTCCGGCCCACAGCAACAGGATCGCCGAGACGAGGACCAACCCGAGCGCCGTCGTCCACCAGGGATGCCCGCGCACGAACGCGCGCAGCGTCCACGGGGTGGGCGCGGGCGAGGGGTCCGGGCTCGCCGTCTCGTCAGCCGGCGGTGCTTCCAATGTGCTCTCGGACACGAGGAGGCGAGACGGTAGCAGTAGCGCCGTTGTCTGCTTGTGAGCCGCATCGTCGGCGAGGGCGGGAACCTGCGACACTGCCAGGCGTGCACCGCGGCCCAGGCCCAATCCTGGTCCTGGCGGCGCTGGCGCTCGCGCTCTGGCTGGCCCCCGGCGCGCAAGCGCGAAAGCCCGCACGCCCCTCCGCGCTTGCAAGCGTCTCAGGCCGGACCACCGGCGCGCCGATCGCGCCGGGCTTCGTCGGGGTCTCAGTCGAGTACCCCGCGCTCTATGACTACACCGGGCACGACCCGCGCGCGGTCAACCCGGTCTTCGAGACGCTGCTTCATGACCTGGCCCCCGGGCAGGCCCCGGTGCTGCGGGTCGGCGGGGACAGCACCGATAGGACCTGGTACCCGCTTGGCGGCGCGGTGAGGCCCCCGGGGGTCAACTACGACTTGAGCAAGGGCTGGCTCTCGAGCGTGCGCACGCTGGCCGGCGCGCTGCACGCGCACCTCATCCTCGGCGTCAACCTGGCCGCAGGGCGCCCCGATCTGGCCGCCGCCGAGGGGCAGGCCTTTGAGCGGGGGATCGGGCGCAGGTACATCTCCGCGCTCGAGATCGGTAACGAAGCCGACCTCTACGGCGTGCTGCCCTACTACCGCGTGCGGGGCGGGCGGGCGGTCCTCGCGCGCAGCGGGCGCTATGACCTTCAGCAGTTCAGCGCGGACTTCACCCGCTGGGCGAGGGTGCTGCCCCGCCTGCCGCTGGCGGGACCGGCCTTTGCGGAGACGAGCTGGCTTCGGGGCCTTGGCGGATTCATCGACGCGCAGCGCCGACTGCGCGTGGTGACTGTCCACCGCTATCCGCTGCGCGGCTGCGTGAGCGACCCCGCCTCGCCGAGCTACGCGACGATCCCCAATCTGCTGAAGGACTCCTCCTCGGAGGGGCTTTCACAGAGCATCGCCCCGGCGCTGGCGGCGGCTAGGGCCAGGGGCCTGCCGCTGCGCGTCGGGGAGATGAACTCCGTGGCGTGCTCTGGCACGAGCGCTGTCTCCAACACCTTTGCCTCGGCGCTGTGGGCGCTGGACACGCTCTTCTCGATGGCCCGCATGGGCGTCCAGGGAGTCAACCTGCACACGCTCCCGGGCGCGCGCTACGAGCTATTTTCCTTCAGGCATGCACGCGGGCGCTACAGCGCGGTCGTGCACCCTGAGTACTACGGCCTCTTGATGTTCGCCCTCGCCGCCCCGCCCGGCTCGCGGCTATTGAGCCTCAGCGCACCGGGGGGCCCGGTCAAGGTCTGGGCCACGCGCGGGCCCGACGCCCACATCCGCGTCGTCTTGATCAACAAGGACTACCGCTCCTCGCACGCGCTCAGCCTGAGCATCCCCGCCGCCAGCGGGCGGGCGCTCGCGCAGTGGCTGCGGGCACCGGCGGTGGACGCGACCGCGGGGGTCAGCCTCGACGGGCTGAGCTTCGGTGATCGCACGTATACCGCGAAGCTCACCGGGCGCCCGGCGCTGGCGCTTCTCTCCCCCTCGCACGGGACCTACTCGGTGAGGCTTCCCGCTGCCAGCGCTGTGCTGCTGACGCTGGCTGTGCGGTGAGCGCGCGGGTGCGAGCACTCAGTCCCGCGATGAGCCCTCCCCCACGAGAGCCGCGGCTATAGGTGATGCCCCCGGCAGGAATCGAACCTGCATCCCGCGCTTAGGAGGCGCGTGCTCTATCCGTTGAGCTACGAGGGCCGCTCGCGAGAGGGTATCCACCAGGCCCTGCTTCGTTGCGAGCGGATCGGCGATGAATGACACCGGCCGCGGAGTGTGGTATCCCGCTTCTGATGGAGGGATGCAGATCGAGGCCCGGAAGCCCGGCTAGCCGATGAGCGTTGGTGCGCCAGAGCTGCTGCTGGACTCGCAGGCGAGCGTCGCGCTCGCCCCTGAGACCATTGGCGCAGGCTCACCGCTGCAGCTCCTCCTGGCACGGTTCCGCGCCGACCGGGTGGCGATCGCCTCGGCTGGATTCATCGTCCTGCTGATCGTTGTCGCGATCGCGGCGCCGCTGATCGTCGACATCGCCGGCGTCTCTGGGCCGGGCGTCCAGAGCCCAAGCGCGCTCAACGCCTTCCGCGACCCCACCGGTCCCAGCGGCGCGCACCCGTTCGGGGTGGACCAGCTCGGTCGCGACGTGTTGGCGCGCGTGATCTACGGCACGCGCGCGTCGCTGGAGGTTGCAATCGCCGGCACCGCCATCGCGGCGGCGATCGGCACCGTCGTGGGCCTGCTCGCGGGCTTCTACGGCGGTTGGAGGGACACGCTGCTGATGCGCGCGGTCGACGTCCTCCTGGCCTTCCCCGTACTCGTGCTCGGGCTCGGAATCGGCGCCGCGTGCGGCGAGGGTGGATGCGTAGGTGGGCTGATCGAACCGGGTGCGGGGACGCTGATCTTCATCATCGCGATCAGCAGCTTTCCGTACGTCGCGCGGATCGTGCGCGGGCAGGTGCTCTCACTGTGCGAGCAGGAGTTCGTCGCGGCATCGCGTGCGCTCGGTGCCTCCACATGGCGGACCCTGCTCCATGAGGTGCTGCCCAACCTGCTCACGCCGTTGGCCGCATACTCGTGCCTGCTGGCGGGGCAGAGCATTCTGCTGGCGGCGGCGCTGTCGTTTCTTGGCGTGGGTATCCGTCCTCCAAGCGCAAGCTGGGGACAGATGATCTCCGACGCGGTCCCGATCCTCAGCAGCGCCTGGTGGTTGCTGGTCTTCCCCGGCATCGCCCTGCTGCTCACCGCGCTCGCGTTCAATCTGGCCGGCGATGGCCTGCTGGAAGCACTGCGCCCGGGGGCGAGGAGACGATGAGCCCGGCGTCCAGGGGCGCGGGCGGCGCCGCGCTCCCGCAAGGCCCGTCTCCACCTATGACCACCTACATCATCGGCCGTGTCCTGCGGGGCATCGTGCTCTTGCTCGCAGTCAGCGCATTGACATTCGTGCTCTTCAACATCCTTCCCTCCGGGGACCCGGCGACCCTGCGTGCCGGACGGAGCGCAAGCCCGCAGGCGATCGTCCACGTCCGCCACGACCTGGGCCTCGATAAGCCGGTCTTTACGCAGTTCATCGACTACATGAAGGGGATCGTCCTGCACTTCAACCTCGGCTACAGCTACTACAGCGAGGCGCCGGTCAAGAGCCTGATCGCGGGCCGGCTACCGGCGACGCTCTCGCTCGCGGCCGGCGCGGGGCTCTTGTGGGTGCTCGCCGGCATTCCCGTCGGGGTGATCTCGGCGCTGGGGCGCCGCACCAGGCTCGACCGCGTAGCGATGCGCACCGCGCTCGTACTCGTCTCGATGCCCGTCTTCTGGCTCGCTCTAATGGTCCTCTTCCTGTTCGGCTCGGCCGTCGGCAAGCTCCCGCTGCTCCCGGGGGCGAACACGTACGCCGGTCTGACGGTCAACCCCGGCAAGTGGCTCGGCTCGCTGATCCTGCCCTGGCTGGTGCTCGCCGCGAGCTTCGCAGCGATCTACTCGCGGCTGCTGCGCGCCAGGCTGTCGGAGGCGATGGGCGAGGACTACATCCGCACCGCGCGCGCCAAGGGCCTGTCCGAACGGCGTGTGATCTGCCTCCACGGGCTGCGCTCCGCGCTCACCCCGGTCCTCACGATCTTCGGGCTCGAGATCGGTGTGCTGCTCGGAGGGGTGCTGATCACCGAGACGGTGTTCGACATCCCCGGGATCGGGCGCCTGAACTACGACGCCATCCTGCACGCGAACTTCCCGATCGTCCAGGGGACCGTGCTGCTGGCGGCGATGCTCATCGTCGTGGTGAACGTCATCGCCGACACCATCAACGCATATCTGGACCCCCGAGCGCGCTACGGGATACGCAGCCGATGACCGCGCCGCTGCTGAGCGTCGAGAACCTGCGCGTCGCTTTCGACACCGAGGACGGCATCGTCCGCGCGGTCGATGGCATCTCGTACTCGCTTGCAGCCGGTGCGGCGCTCGCGATCGTGGGAGAAGCTGGCTCGGGCAAGAGCGTGGCCGCGGAGACGGCGCTTGGGCTGCCCCGTACGCCTCAGGCCAAGATCGCCGGCCGGATCCTGTTCGAGGGCCGGGACCTGTTGACCCTGCCCGACGACGAGCTGCGCCGGATCCGCGGCGATGAGATCGCGATGATCTTCCAGGACCCGCTGGCCTCGATGCACCCGCTCTACAGGGTCGGCTCCCAAATCGCACAGGCGGTCCGGGCCCATCGCGACGTTTCCAAGGCCGCTGCGCGTGACCGCTCGATCGACTTGCTCGACCGGGTCGGGATCCCTGACTCCCACCGCTGCGTGGATCGGTACCCGCACGAGCTCTCGGGCGCCATGCGCCAGCGGGTCATGATCGCGATCGCGCTCGCCAACGAGCCCAAGCTGCTGATCGCCGACGAGCCGACGCGCGCGCTGGAGGTAACCGAGCAGGCGCAGATTCTCGCGCTGCTGGGGGACCTCCGGCGCCGCCTCGGGATAGCGATCGTCATCGTCACCCACGATCTCGGCGTGGCCGCCGAGATCGCCGAGGACATAGCTGTCATGTACGCGGGGCGGATCGTCGAGCACGGCTCGGCGCAGCGCATCTTCACGACGCCGCAGCACCCGTGCACGTGGGGGCTCTTGAAGCCGATCCCGCGCCTGGAGCACCCCCCCGGAGAGGAGCTCGAGCTGGTCCCGATCTCCGGCCGGCCGCCGAGCCTCATCAACCGCCCCACGGGCTGCCACTTTCACCCGCGCTGCCCGTATGCGGCGGACGCGCACAGGTGGATCGACCCGAAGCTCGACCCCGTTCCCGACCAACCCGGGCACGAGGTGGCCTGCCTGCTGGACCCCGCTGTACGAACGCAGATCTGGCGCGGCCTGCAGGACGGTCAGGCGCCGGCCTCGCTTCGCCAACTCGCGCAGCCCGGACTCAACGCTGCGCAGCACCGCAGCATTGCGGTTGGCGAAGGAGGTCGCGAATGACCGGCCCCGGAAATACGCCGCTGATCGAAGTGAGGAACCTCGTCAAGCACTTCCCGATCACCGGTGCAATCCCATTTCAGAGCCAGAGCGGCGCGGTGAAGGCGGTCGACGGCGTCTCGCTGCACGCGATGGCAGGCGAGACGCTCGGGATCGCCGGTGAGAGCGGCGCCGGCAAGAGCACGATCGCACGGCTGATCGTGCGCCTGCTCGTGGCCACGGAAGGAGAGGTCCTGTTCGAAGGCGAGGACATCGCGGCGCGCGAGGGCGCGCGCCTGAAGTCGCTGAGCCGCCAGATGCAGATGATCTTCCCGGACCCCTACTCATCGCTGAACCCGAGCAGGACGGCGGGCTCGATCATCGCCGAGCCGTTCGCGATCCACGTCCACAACGCCGGGGGCGAGCGCAAGCGCCGCGTGCAGGAGCTGCTGGAGCGCGTCGGCCTGAGTGCCGAGGACTACAACCGCTACCCCCACGAGCTCTCAGGCGCAGAGCGCCAGCGCGTCGGGATCGCCCGCGCGATCGCGCTTGCGCCGAAGCTGCTGGTCGCCGACGAGCCGGCGTCGGCGCTCGATGTCTCGACTCAGGCCCAGCTGCTGCACCTGCTGCGCGACCTGCGGCGCGTGCTCGGCTTGACCCTCATCTTCATCTCGCGCGACTTATCGGTGGTGGCGCACATGTGCGACCGCGTCGCAGTCATGTACCTCGGCAAGATCGTCGAGCTCGCACCGACCGACGCCCTGTACCGATTCCCGCGCCACCCGTACACGGGGGCGCTGCTGTCGGCGGTGCCCATACCGGGACTACCCCGGGACCTGCACCCTGCTGGCGAGCGCCGGGAGCGTCAGCTGCACTCGGACGAGATGCCGAGTCCCGCGAGCCCGCCGAGCGGCTGTCGCTTTCACCCGCGCTGCCCCAAGGCGCAGCCGAGGTGCTCGCTCCAGGAGCCGGCGCTCTCAGACCAGGGCACCGGGAGCCTCGCCGCGTGCCATTTCCCCCTCACGCAGGAGGAGGCTGAGCGCATGCTCCCGTCGGCGCCGACGGGAGCCGGCTGACCAAACCAAGGCCGGCGCGAGCCGGTCCCCTATTCCCCTTCCCCTTCCCCTTCCTCGTCATCGACATAAAGCGACTCGCGCGCCAGCTCCTCGCCGCGCTGATCCCATAGCTTGACCTCGAGGTACTCCGAGCGGTAGTTATCGGCTGCGATCAGCGTGAAGCGATCGTCGAGCAGCTCACACTGGTCGACCGCGAGGTTCGCGAGCTCCGCCGTCACGATCGCCCCGCCGGGGATCAGCGGTACGCCCCAGACGAGCGTCATCTCGGCCGTCTCGCCCGCCTCGCCGCGCCAGCTTCCGATCACGTCATCGTTGAGGTCGAGCTTCCAGCCGGGGTTGGACTCGGCCAGCTCGGAGGTGAAATCCATCCGCGCCTCGAAGTCGCCGGGGCCCCCAGACCCTTCGCTGAAGGACACGAACCCGTACAGCTCGTAGCCTTCGGTGCTTCGAACCACGGCTGGGATGTAGGTACGCCCCGCGTATGAGCGGTCAGGGAACCACCCAATTTCATTCTGTAGCTCGCCGATCTCCTCGCCTTCGGTGTCGAGCTCCCGGAACGCGGCCACGAAGTGGTTACGCAGCGTGTCGGCCCAGCGCCCGCTGGGGAGCGTTTCCTGAGGCGGTTGCGCCGCGAAGCTGATTACGAAGCGGTCGGTGGGGGGCATGCCGCTGGGGACCTCAGGTCTTGAGCGCGATCAGCGCCGGATCTCGAACGCCCATTCGTGACGCGGGCATGCTCAGAACGCCCCGCGCCTCATCAGCACCGCCGGGATCGTCTTGAGGAGGATCGACAGGTCCAAGAACACCGACCAGCGCTCCAAGTATAGGAAGTCGAGGCGGACGAGATCGTCGAAGTCGAGCTCCGAGCGACCGGAGACCTGCCACAGGCCGGTGATCCCCGGTAGCACCAGGTAGCGCTTCTTGTGCCAGTCCTCCAGGCGCTCGAAGTCCCGGATCGGAAGTGGCCGCGGTCCCACCAGCGACATCTCGCCGCGGATCACGTTGACCAGTTGGGGAAGCTCGTCGAGCGAGAAGCGGCGCAGGAACCGTCCGACGTGCGTTAGCCGAGGATCGCGGCGAATCTTGAACAGCGCCCCTGACTGCTCGTTGAGGGCCTCGAGCTCAGTCTGGATCTGGTCGGCGTGCTCGCGCATCGTGCGGAACTTGAAGCAGTGAAACGGCTTACCGGCCATTCCCGGGCGAGATGATCTATAGAGCGCGGGGCCCTTTGAGGACAGCTTGATCGTCATCGCGATCGCCAGCATGATCGGCGAGATCAGGATCAGCCCGAGGATCGAGAGGATCAGATCGAACGAGCGCTTGACCGCGTAGTCGATCCCCTCGAACACCGGCGGACGCAGCGTGAACAGCGGGACCGTTTGCCCGGGGACGAACTCAGCGCGGGCGATCAGGATCTCCATCGTCGAGGGCGCGATGTGCACCGTCACCCCCCGCCGGTGGCACAGGTCGACGAGCTCCACCGCGCTCGCCTGCGGGAAATCGCGGTCGGCGATGATCACCTCCTGCACCCGCTCGTCGACGAGTACGGCGGGGAGCTCGTGCAGGAGACCGAGCGACCGCAGTCCATTCTGGGGGCGCGGTGCAAGCGAGATGTAGCCGACCAGGTCGACGCGCGTCTTCGCGCGGTCAGCCAGCGCTTGCGCGACAGCCTCGATGTGCTTGCCCGATCCCACCAGCAGCGCGCGGCGCCGGTAGCCGGCCTGCTCGAGCAGCCAGCCGGTGACCAGCAGGTGGAGCTGGCGCAGGGCACCGATGTACACGGTTCCGAAGAACAGCGATCCATAGAAGATGTAGTAGCTCGAGAAATGCTCGCCGTTGGCCAGCGCGAACACGAGCGCGATGATCGTCGTCTGGAACAGCGCCGTCGCGATCTTGCCGAGCCCGGGGCGACGGGGTCGGTCGGCGTAGAGCGTCGCGCGCGCGAACATCAGCACCGTCACGAGGTACGCAAACGCCACCCACGGACGCGCCTCACGCCAGACCAGCGCCAGGTCGAACTGCCCTTGGAAGGCGAGCTTGACCAGCAGTCCCGTGCAGAGCCCGCCCGCCACGCCTAGGAAGTCCAGCGCGAGCAGCGTGCCCACGCGGGCGACGCGGCGCAAGGTCTCCAGCCCGAGCAGGACCGACAGGAGCGGAGGGCGCCCCCGCCTCACGTCCCGCTCGGGCATGACCAATTCGACGGGAGCTCGAAGCGTCCCGTCAGCGGCGCCGTCCACGGCCTCTCTCTCGCTCGATTGCTCGGTCCTCACCTTCTCAGTCCCTCATCCCTCAATCCAACAGTCGACGCAGTGTCCTCTAGAGCTCTGACTGAGTAACGTTATCTTGACAGCGAAGTTACGAATTAGGCTCTGCTCGGATCGCCGGCCTGCGGGCCGGCGACTCGGTGGGCTTGGCCAAATTCGAGTGTCCCGGCCCGGTGGGGTCCGGGGAGCCGGGGCCGGGAGCTCCCGCAGCTATCTGGCGGGGCCGGTGAGCCGCTCGATTCCGGACTGCGAGATCGTTCGCTGCAGCCCTTCGCCCAGCTCTACTTCCGGCTCCCAGCCAAGGATCTCGCGCGCCAGGCTGATGTCCGGCTGACGGACCTGCGGGTCGTCGGTGGGCAGCGCCTCGAACACGATCTCCGAGCTCGAGCCGGTCACCTCGATCACCGTGCTGGCGAGCTCCAGCAGCGTGAACTCGTGCGGGTTGCCGATGTTCACCGGGTCGTGGAAGCCGGACTCCGAGAGCGCGATGATCCCCCGGATCAGATCGTCCACGTAGCAGAACGAGCGCGTCTGCGAGCCATCGCCGAAGACTGTGATCGGGCGGTTCTGGAGCGCCTGGCGCAGGAAGGTGGGAATCGCGCGGCCGTCGTGGGGGCGCATTTTTGGGCCATACGTATTCCGGCAGCACACGCCGGTGCCGGCCCAGAAGTTCTCCGGGCCCGGGACGGAGAAGTCGTAGACGAGCTCGGTCGCGGGGACCTCGCGGATCTCCCGGATTTGGGCCCAGACGAGGTCGCCGGTGACCCGTGCCTCGAGCCGCTGGACGACGCCTTGATCCCAGTGCAGCGGGCTCCAGGGAGACACATTGCAAGCGGTGAGCATCCAGAAGGGACACCTGCGGTCTCCCGTCTTGCGCTTGATCTGGGTCTCGTTGTGAGCGACCGACGGGACGATTCCAAAACGCGCCAGAGCGACGATCAGATCATCCTTCAGCTCGTCGTGCACCGTTGTGAAGGTGTGCCGCTTCGCTTGCTGCAACGTCGCGCCCGAATGCACCCCATCCCCCTCCCGATATCCCTCGACGAACCACTTCAGGCGACTCAGCGGCAGGCCGAGGATCCAGCCCGGAATCCGCTTGCGATTGGTCCCGAAGCCGAGGAAGTCCATCAGGTGCAGGAGGAGCTTCGAGTGGATGAAGATCGATGCCGCCCGCACCGGGCTCGCTGGTGCTTGCACGACGTGCAAGCCGAAGCTGCGCTCGATGATCTCCGTCGCGCGCGCCAGCAGCGCTGCGTCACCGCTGATCCTCAGGAACGCCTCGTTGCTCTTCTCGTGCCAGTGGCCCTCGGCCACCGACAAGCCCAGCAGCCACAGCAACTCGTCGGTGACCTCGATGCGTAACGGCATCGGCAGGCTGGGACCCGCGACGCACATCCGCACCTTCCCGTCCGCGGGCATCTCGATCCCCAGCCGCCAGAAGCACGGCAGCGGCATGCGCTCGGAGCGGCGCATTTGGATGATCTTCGTCCACGCGCCGTTACGCCAGTTGGGTCCCGCGTTGCGATTCTGTTCTGCGCGATTGGAGACCAGCAGCCCGAACAGGTCGAAGCGGCGCTCCCACGCCAGCTCGCCGAGACCGGGCGACTCGATGCTCAGATCCCACGGATCGCGCTCGTTCCAGCGCCACGCCTCGATCATGCTGATCCAGCGGCGGTCGCGCTCGGGGACCTCGATCCGCCGGGCGATCGCGATCCGTTCGCCCACTTCCAGCTCCTCCGCGGGCTTGGCGACGGGCTGCTCGTCATCTCCCTGCACGAACACCGAGTGGTTGCCTGTGACGCGCACCGAGCGTCCGTAGCGGGTGCGAATCTCGTAGCAGCGCTGATCGGTGGGGTGGGCGATCAGGGACGACGCCGGCGCCGGCGCCATTCGCCCCCCGTCGGTAAAGGCCGGGACCGTGACCTGGTCCAGCGGGTATTCCATCGCCGGCGAGAAGCCGGCGTCCAGGAGGGCGACTCCGCTCGCGCGGGGTTGGGACTTCGGGACGTAACCGGCCGCGACCGCGTAGCGCGCCAGGCGTGCCGCCAGCTCGCTCACCTTCTCGCGCCGGAGCTCGCGCCCATCGTCGTAGAGCACCTGCTCGTCGGCGAGGACGGAGTTGAATATCCGGACGATCGCGGTGTCGACCCCCTGCTGGCGGTGGTAGGCCATCGTCAGCGCCTCGGCGTAGCGCTTGGCCTCGTCGTAGACGCCGCGCGGACCGATCGGGTTGACGTGCCCCCAGTAGCTCTCGGGCTGCGGATGGACCTGGGGGTCCCCGTAGACCTCGCTCGTGGAGGCCGTCAGGAATCGCGCCCGGTGGCGCTTGGCGAGCCCGAGCGTGTGGTGGGTGCCATAGGAGCCGACCTTCAGGGTGTGCAGCGGGAGGCGCAGGTAGTCGATCGGTGATGCGGGCGAGGCGAGGTGGTAGACGGAGTCGATCTGGTCCTGCACGAAGTAAGGCTCGGTGATGTCGAGATTGAGGTGGACGAAGCGCTCGGTGCGAATGTGCTCGATGTTGGCCAGCGAGCCGGTCTCGAGGTTGTCGATGCAGAACACACGATGACCGCGTCCCAGCAACTCGTCGCACAGGTGGGAGCCGAGAAACCCAGCCCCTCCGGTGACAAGGCATGTGGACATGCGCCGGAATCTACAGTGGACACCTTCGTCCTGGTCTCCGCGCGGGATGGCGCCCGCCCGCGATGTGACCCGGAAGGCTACTTCGGTGCCGCCCGAGCGCCACCCCGGCGCAGGAAGTGCTCCTCGCCGCGGCGGATCGTCACCCGCTCGGCGTCGAGGTGCTCGAGCAGCGCTTGGGCGAACTTGCGCGAGGTGTCCAGCTCGTCGCGTAGCTGGGCGAGGGTGAGCGCGCCTCCCTGTCGCTGCGCGAGGGCGATCGCGCGCCGGCGGACCGCCACCAGGACCTCAGGGTGGTAATGGAGGTTACGCGAGACGCGTACCGCGCGGCCGGCGCCGCGCAGGGCAGCGAGGTCGCCGGGGTCTAGCTCGGCATCGAGTGGCGGCTCGATGCCGGCCTCGTGCAGGCGCTGCTCGAGCGCGAGCGCCGGCTGTCCGAGTGCAGGAGCGGTCGGGGGGTCGGGCGTGCGCGCGGCTGCGCGCGAATCGCTGGAAGGGGTCTCGCGTTGCGAGCCCGGCCAACCAGCCTCGTGCGTGCCGTCGACAGCGCCAGCCGCCTCACCGGCCGCGAGCCGCGCAAGCGTCGCCAGCAGCTCACGCGAAGGCCCGTGCTTGCGCGGGTGCGCCTGCAGCACCACTCCGCCCCCGAGCGTGTCCGGCGGTGCGATCCGGCGTAGGACCAGGCGGTCACCGCGCGCCGCGACGAGCGGCCGCTGCAGCCGCGCCTGCCAGAAGCGGCCGCCGAGCCAGGCCAGGCGCGCTGGGCTCTCCCGGGTGCCATGGTGGATCTGCACGCGGTCGCCGTGCTCAGGCTCTCGCTCGCCGAGCTCGAGCTGGGCGTCGATCAGGTACGTGGGCCGGAGATCCGATCCCGCGCGGACGAGCACGTCGCCACGCCTGATCTCGCTGACCGCGACACCAGCGAGGTTGACCGCCACGCGCTGGCCGGCGGCCGCTCGCTGCACCGGTTGGTCGTGAACCTGGACCACGCGCACGCGCACGCTTCGCCCTTCGTCAAGCGCGACGAGCCGATCGCCACGGTTGATCTCCCCGCTCCACAGCGTCCCCGTCACGACAGTCCCGGCGCCGCGGATCGTGAACGCGCGGTCGACGTGCAAGCGTGCCGGGACTTCGGAGCTACTGCGAGCCCTGACCGCGCTCGCCCTCGACGCCGCGGCGTCGAGGGCGTCACGCAGCTCCTCGAGGCCCTCGCCTGTCCGAGCGCAGACCGCTACCGCCGGCGCACCGGGCAAGAGCTCCGCCGCTTGGAGGATCGCATCCTGCGGCTGCGCAAGGTCGGTCTTGGTGATCGCGACGACACCCGCGTTGACCGCAAGCGCTCGCAGCACCGCGGCGTGCTCGCGCGTCTGGGGCATCACGCCGTCGTCGGCGGCGATCGTCATCAGGTAGAGATCGACGCCCGTCGCGCCGGCGACCATCGTGCGCACGAAGCGCTCGTGCCCGGGGACGTCGATCACCGACAGATGACGACCGGAGGGCAGCTCCAGCTCAGCGTAACCCAGCTCGATCGAGATCCCTCGCGCGTGCTCCTCGGGCAGGCGGTCGGTGTCCTCGCCGGTCAGCGCTCCGATCAGCGCCGTCTTGCCGTGGTCGATGTGACCGGCGGTCCCAAGCGTCAGCGGCTGGGTGCCCCCGAGCGGCTGGGCGCTGCCGGACGGCAGGATGTCCCCGAGCGCCGAGCTCATTCGCGCCCGGGTCCCTCCGGAGGCCGCGAGGCTCCCGGCGCCGGCGAGCGCAGTGCCCCTAGCGCCCCGCGCACCGCCGTGATCGCCAGCTCGACCTCGTCGTCGCCGAGCGTCCGCGGATCGAGCAGCACCCGGCCGTCGTTGATGCGCGCGATCACCGGCGGGTCCGCGCCACGTAGCGCCCGCGCCAGCGCGAGCGCGTCCTCACCGTCGGGGTAAAGCGCGACCGCCGGCCCCTCGAGCTCCAGTAAGGGGAGCGCGCCGCCGCCGGCCTTCGCGGTGGCGCGGACGAGCTCGGCCGCCGACCCGATCCCCGACCGCAGCCGCCGAGCCCGCGCCGCGAGGGTCTCCTCACTCGCCGTAAGCATCGCCAGCACGGGGATCTCGCGCCGGGCACGCTCGGGCTCGCGGTACAGCATCAAGGTCGCCTCCAGTGCCGCGAGCGAGAGCTTGTCGATCCGCAGCGCGCGTGCCAGCGGATGTGCCGCGGCCGCCGCCACCGCGTCCTGCGTGCCGATCAGCAACCCCGCCTGCGGACCGCCGAGGAGCTTGTCGCCCGAGCAGCATACGAGCGCGGCACCGGCCGCGACCGAGCGCTTCAGCGCCGGCTCTCCGGTGAGGGCAGGCACCTCGGCGCCATCCGCAAGGACGCCGGAGCCGGCGTCGTCGATTACCGGGACGCCGACCTTGCACAGCTCCTGGATCGGGACGTCCTGCACGAATCCGACGGTCGCGAAGTTGGAGCGGTGCACGCGCAGGATCGCGCTTACGCGAGAGACGGCGCCGGGCGGGGCGGCGGGCGGGAGGGCAGGGGCGGCGCCGGGCGGGGCGGCGGGCGGGAGGGCAGGGGCGGCGGCCCTGCCCGGCGCCGCGTCGACTGCGCGCTGGTAATCCTGCAGCCGGGTTCGGTTGGTGGTCCCGACCTCGATCAGCTCTGAGCCCGACTGGCCGATCACCTCGGGGATCCTGAAGCCGCCGCCGATCTCAACCAGCTCCCCCCGGGAGACGACTACGGCACGGCCGGGGCCGGCCAGCGCCGCCACAGCGAGCAGCACGGCTGCCGCTCCGTTGTTGACGACGGTCGCGGCGCGGGCGCCGGTCAGCTCACACAGCAAGTCCTCGACGTGGGCGCGGCGGGATCCTCGAGTGCCTCTGCCCAGGTCGAGCTCGAGATTGGAATACCCCTCCGCGGCGCGGTTCACCGCCTCGCGCGCGGTCGCCGGCAGCGGTGCACGTCCGAGATTCGTGTGCACGATCACCCCTGTGGCATTCAGCACCCGGCGCAAAGATGGCCGGCGCGAGCGCTCCAGCAGCTCGCGCGCCCGCGCCAGGATGTCAGTGGCGGGTTCTGCGGCTGGGCCTGGGTCGCGGCGCCTGTCAGGGACGGCGCCGGGTTCTGCGGCGGGACGGGCAACGGGCTCTGAGCCAGAACATGCGGCGAAGAGGATCGCCGTTCGCTGTTCCTCGATCGCCAGGCGTGCAGCGGCGACCGCCAGCCCGTGTGGCGCGTGGAGGGCAGCGGCGAGCTCGTGCACCGCCGGCAAGGCGCTCAGTCGGCTGCGCTTTGGCGACCGCGCGCTCAATCCGCTGCGCCCGGGGTCACCCCGCGTACCCACTCGCCCTGCTCCTTCTTCCAGATCGGCGCCCGAGCCTTGATCGTGTCGATTATCTCCCGTGCGCCGGCGAACGCCCCATCCCGGTGCGGCGCTGAGACGGCCACCGCGACCGAAGCCTCGGACAGGGGCACGATTCCAACCCTGTGCTCGGCCGCGGCCGAGCACAGTCCGTAGCGGTCGATCGCCCGTGCGACGATCCCCGCCATCTCCTGCTCGGCCATCTCCGCGTATGCCTCGTACTGAAGCAGCTCCACCTCTCGCGTCACGCCAAGGAACGTGACCAGGGCGCCGGCGCGGGGGTCGCGCACTCGTTGCAGCAGCTCGTCCAGTGAAAGTGGGGCCGCACTCACCTTCGCGTGCGGCAAGCTTTTCGCGTACGGCGAGCCTCCCGACTGCGGCGGGGGGGCCCTGTGGGGCGCCCCCCCCGCGAAGGACGAGCCCCCCGACACCGGCGGGATCAGAGCCAGCTCGTCGCCGGCGTGCAGCGGCGCGTCGCCACCGGCATAGTTGCGGTTGACCGCCATCAGGACCGGAACGCCGCGGGCCAGCGCGTCCATGTGATCCAGCGCATCACGCACGAGCGCTCCCTCGGGGAGCTCCAGCTCGACCTCCTCAGCGCCCGCGCGCTCGCGGAGGACGGCGAACAACCGCACGCGCACACGCATACCTCTAGGCTACCGGCCGATCCTGCGGGCCAGCGGCGCCAGTGCCCGCGGCGAGCACCTTGCCGGCGCGGCGGGTCCCTTGGGAGCGTGGTCTTGATCGTGTTGGCGGGGCGGATGGTGCTAGTCGGGTTGGGCTTGAAGCGAATTTGCCGATCACGTTGCCTGCTCGGACGGGCGGTTCTGCCGCCGCCCTGGCTTGTTGACCATCAGTCCGCAAGACAGTAACAGACTATTAACCGACGGTCTATTACGATTGCGTTGCGGTCCCGGATCCCGACGTGTGAGGTCCCGATGCCCTAGCCTGCGCGGTCCCCATGCCCTAGCCTGCGCGGTCCCGATGCCCTAGCCTGCGCGGTCCCGATGTCCGAGCCTCTGCGGTCCCCCGAGCCTGCATACACGCGCCTGCACGTCGATCAGCGCCGCCGCCTGTTGATCGAGGCCGGCAGCGCAGTGTTCGCCGAGCACGCCTTTGAGGAGATCTCGATGCGCCAGATCGCCGACGCGGCTGGAATCTCCAAGTCGCTGCTCTACCACTACTTCCCCAGCAAGTCCGAGCTCTTCAAAGCCGCGGTAAAGGCGCACGCTCAGGAGCTCCAGAGGCTGATCGAGCCAACCGGGGAGGGGCCTCCGATGACCCAGCTCGCCGACAGCCTCGACGCCTACCTCGTCTGGATCCAGGCGAACGCCCGGACCTGGGCAAAGCTCATGCAGAGCGAAGCATCTCTCTCGCAGGCCAGCGAAGTCGTCGAGGGCTTCCGCGCCGGCACGCTGGCCCAGATCCTGCGCCGCCTCAGCGACGACCCAGAACCGCGACCCGCACTGCGCACTGCGCTCAAAGGCTGGCTCGGCTACATCGACGCGGCGATCCTCGACTGGATCCAGAACACCGACCTGAGTCGCAGGCAGCTCCGCGACCTGCTCCTTGGAGCCTTCGGCGCCGCCCTCCTGGCCGCCCAGCAGATCGACCCCGAGATCGAGCTGCACCTGGAGTGAAGCGGTGACGCGGCTGCTCTAGCTGTTGCGATAAGCGTTCAAGGGATACCCTCACAGGTTCATGGCCACCGGCGCAGAGCACAGCACCGTCGCTCCGATCGTCGGACCCGACGATTCGCGCCGCTTCACCGACTCCGGGATCGAGGTCAAGCCCCTCTACGACGAGAGCGACCTTGCGGGCGACGTTGCGGATGCTCTCGGAGAGCCGGGCGAGTATCCCTACACGCGGGGCATCCACCGCGACATGTACCGCAAGCGCTCATGGACGATGCGCCAGTACGCCGGCTACGCGAGTGCGAAGGAGTCCAACGAGCGCTACCGCTACCTGCTCGAGCACGGCTCCACGGGGCTCAGCATGGCCTTCGACCTCCCGACGCAACTCGGGCTCGACTCAGACGACCCTCGCTGCCTTGGCGAAGTGGGTCGCACCGGTGTCGCGATCGACACGATCGACGACATGCGAGCCGTGTTCGAAGACATCCCGCTGGACCAGGTCTCGACCTCGATGACGATCAACGCGCCAGCCGGCGTGCTGCTGATGCTCTACGAGCTCGTCGGCGAGGAGCAGGGCGTACCGGCGCAGCGGCTGCGCGGAACGACTCAGAACGACATCCTCAAGGAGTACATCGCGCGCGGGAACTTCATCTATCCCCCTGAAGGCGCAATCCGGTTGACCACCGATCTGTTCGCCTACTGCAACGAGCGGACTCCGAAGTGGAACACGATCTCGATCTCCGGCTACCACTTCCGTGAGAAGGGGTGCTCGGCGGTCCAGGAGGTTGCCTTTACGCTCGCAAACGGGATCGCGTACGTCCAAGCCGCGCTCGACGCGGGACTCGAGATCGACGAGTTTGCGCCGCGGCTAGCGTTCTTCTTCAACGGCCACAACAACGTATTTCAGGAAGTGGCCAAGTTCCGCGCCGCGCGCAAGATGTGGGCGCAGATCATGCGCGAGCGCTTCGGCGCCAAGGACGAGCGCTCCTGGCGCTTGCGCTTTCATACCCAGACCGGCGGCGTGACGCTCACCGCCCAGCAGCCGCAGAACAACATCGTGCGAGTCGCGCTGCAGGGCTTCGCGGCGGTCTGCGGCGGGACTCAGTCGCTGCACACCAACGGCTTCGACGAGGCGCTGGCGCTTCCGACTGAGCGCGCCGCCAAGATCGCGCTGCGCACCCAGCAGATCATCGGCCACGAGTCGGGCGCCACCGACACGGTGGACCCGTTCGCGGGCTCCTACTTCGTCGAGGCGCTCACCGCCGAGATCGAGGCCAGCGCGCTCGAGCTGATTGCCAAGATCGACGAGCTGGGAGGCTCGGTGCACGCGATCGACTTCATCAAGAGCGAGATCGAGGAGTCGGCGTTCGGCTACCACGAGCGCTACCGGATCGGACAGGACATCGTCGTCGGGGTCAACGAGTTCGTCGAGGACACCCCCGAGGTGCAGGACATCCTGCGCGTCGATCCGGAGTCAGAGCGCCACCAGTTGGAACGCTTGAAGGCGTTCAAGGCCGACCGGGACGGCGAGCTGGTGGAGCGCCGGCTCAGGGAGGTTCGCGAGTGTGCGCGCGGGACCCAGAACCTGCTGCCCGTCATTCGTACCGCGCTGGCGGACCGCTGCTCGGTGGGCGAGGTCTGCGCCGCGATGCGGGACGTGTTCGGGGAGTACAAGCCGGCGTTCTGAGGGCTGGCGGGCGCGACGGCGCCTGGGCCGTAGGCCGTCGCGGGCCGTGCGACCTCCGCGGCCGCGTGATCGCAACCGTAACGCGGGCCTAGGGAGAAGGAGTCCCGTCCGGCCGCGCGAAAGCAACCGGCATGACAGAGCATCAGACGAGCCGTACCCTGGTCAAGTCTCAGCCCGAGCTGTGGGCGGAGTGCAGCGATCCTTTGTCGCTGGCGCGTCACTTGGACCCGTTGGGCCAACTCGGCGAGGTCCGGATCACGAGGCTAGAGCCCGAAACCACCGTCGCCTGGGAGGGCGTCCGCGCGAGCGGCACGGTGGCGCTCGAGCCGGCGGGATGGGGGACAAAAGTGACCCTGACCGCACGTTCGGACCAGTTCAAGGGGGAGGCGACATCAATGACGTCCGAAGCACCGCGCTCGGCGTCTGCGGCGCCGCCGCGGGACGAGGGCGCCGTGGCCCTCTCTCGCACAGATGCCGGCGTTGAGGCGCGACCCGCCGATTCAGCCTCATCCAACCGAGCACCGCGACGCGGCTTGCTCGAGCGTCTGGGCTCCTTCTTCCGGCGCCCGCCACGATCCATTTCAAGGGAGGCCGTGGACGACCCCGATCCGGCGGTTGCGGCTGAGCCCACAGCTCCTGGGGCGGCGGGCGCGGCTGAGCCAGCGCCCGTGGATCCGGAGCCACCCGAGCTCGACGCCGACTCCATCCTCACAACCGTGCTCGAGAGCCTCGGTCAAGCGCACCGCCGTCCGTTCTCGCGCACCTGAGCGGCCCGGGTGGGCCTGGAGCTTCCGGGAGTCGCAACCATTCACAACCTTGCAGCGACGCGGCATATCGGTGGCGTATTCAGCCGGCGTCACGCGCAATGGTGCAAGCGCGCACGAAGATGATCGACGCCCTGCGGGTGATGCTCTCACCCGAGCCGGTCGAGAGCGACAAGCGACAAATGCGCTGACGATCGTTGTCAGCGTCACGCACCAGCGGAACGCGGCGCGCGGCGCGGGGGGGCGGCGCGCGGCGCGGGGGCGGGCGGGAAAAACCTCGCGCGAGCCGGGCATCTGCCGGGCCAGGAGGCTCTTTGCCGGCTTTCGGGCCGGTCACGGGCCCCGGGGCGCGCCCCCGGCGCGTCATAACTCGACACTCGAAGGCGACTGCGAGGCGAGTGTCGTGTGCGTGTCGCTATGCGCGCTCTACACGACAGTCGATCTTCTGAGGACCGCGAGTGTCGAGTTGTGATTTATGCGCTGTCTTGAGAGGCCCCAGTCACGCTGCGCTCGCAGCGCCAACAGCTCGTCTGGAACGAGGATGGGCTTGCCTTGGCAATGGTCAGGCCCGCTGAGCGCGGCATAGGCGAAACCACCAGGCTTCAGCACGACGGCTCACTTCCCCATTCGCCGGTCCGTACGAGGGTCTCTGATCAGCTTCGTGGCGATCACTCTGGCTCCCTTGCCCGAGCAACGCCAGGCCGGGATGCCCTAGAGGGAGCAGCTGCGATGACCACGGTTGCGAAACGCGAAGAAGTCATGCACTTGACCGGTGGACAGCCTGCGGGCGATTCCGCCCTCACGGTGCGCGCACCTTCGACGAGCAAAGCTGAGCAAGACTTCGCGGACCGGCCGGTCCGCTGAGCGCAGCTAGACTCGCGCGCCCACCGAGCCGAGAACCCGATGCGCGACACCGCCCCCGAAACCTACGAAGAGAAGCTCGCCCGGCTTCAGGACCGCCGCCTGCAGGCCTCCCACGCCGGCTCGGCCCAGGCTGTCGAGAAGCAGCACGAGAAGGGCAAGTACACCGCCCGCGAGCGCATCGAGAAGCTACTGGACCCCGGCTCCTTCCAGGAGCTCGACGCATTCGTGCGCCACCGCACCTACGACTTCGAGATGCAGAAGAACCGCCCCTGGGGCGACGCCGTGGTCACCGGCCACGGGACGATCGAGGGCCGCCGGGTGTGCGTGTTCAGCCAGGACTTCACGGTCTTTGGCGGCTCGCTTGGAGAAGTCATGGCCGAGAAGATATACAAGGTGATGGATCTTGCCGCCAAGATCGGCTGCCCCGTGATCGGGATCAACGACTCCGGCGGCGCGCGGATCCAGGAGGGCGTGGTCTCCCTGGGCGCCTATGGCAACATATTCGTGCGCAACGTCAGGTGCAGCGGGGTAATCCCCCAGCTCAGCCTGATCATGGGCCCGTGCGCCGGCGGCGCGGTGTACTCCCCGGCGATCACGGACTTCGTCTTCATGGTCAAGGAGACCTCGCACATGTTCATCACCGGCCCCGAGGTCGTCAAGACGGTGACCGGCGAAGAGCCGACGTTCGAGGAGCTCGGGGGGGCGATGACCCACTGCACCAAGTCAGGCGTGGCTCACTTCGCCTCCGAGGACGAGGACGCCTGTTTGGAGGACACCCGCTACCTGCTCTCGTTCCTGCCCCAGAACAACCTCGAAATTCCCCCCCGCGTGCTCAGCACCGATGACCCGCTGCGCCAGGACCACGAGCTCGACACGATCGTCCCCGACAGCCCCACCAAGCCCTACGACATGCGCGAGGTGATCCGCCGGGTCGCCGACGATAATGAATTTTTTGAGGTCCACGAGCACTACGCCAAGAACATCGTCTGCGGCTTTGCCCGCTGCGACGGCTACTCCGTGGGGGTCGTCGGCAACCAGCCCGCCCGGTTCGCGGGCGTGCTCGATATCGACTCCTCGTGCAAGGCAGCGCGGTTCGTGCGCACCTGCGACGCGTTCAACATCCCCTTGCTCACCTTCTGCGACGTGCCCGGCTTCCTCCCGGGAACCGAGCAGGAGTGGGGCGGGATCATCCGCCACGGCGCGAAGCTGCTGTATGCCTACACCGAGGCGACCGTGCCCAAGATCACGATCATCACGCGCAAGGCCTACGGCGGCGCCTACGACGTCATGTCCTCCAAGCACATGCTCGCCGACTTCAACTTCGCGTGGCCGACCGCCGAGGTGGCCGTGATGGGCCCCGAGGGCGCGGTCAACATCATCTACCGGCGCGATATCGACTCCTCGCCGACACCCGACGCTCGCCGCCAGAAGCTGATCGACGACTACCGGGCGCACTTCGCCAACCCCTACGCTGCGGCCGAGCGCGGCTATATCGACGACGTGATCATCCCGCACGAAACCCGCCCCAAGGTGATCGCGTCGCTGCACACGCTGCAGAGCAAGCGCGAGTCCGGTCCCAAGCGCAAGCACGGCAACATCCCGTTATAAGGGCGCTCCGCACCCTTGGTTGGGTTGGCCCCGGGCCCAGCGTGTCCGTAGGTCCACCATCAGAGGGCTACGACGTGCATGCCGCCCAGATGGGAAGGCTCGAATCGCCGACCGAGGGTGGTCGTATCCGATTGCTGGGTCAGTGCGGTGGTCAACTCGGTGTCAGGAGCGCCACGTCGCCTACCTCGACCGTTCATCGTGGAGCAGCTCGAGGCTGGCTATCTGGCCTATCTCGATTGGCGAGTGCCAGAGGACTGGAGGGCCCTTGCCAAGTCGACCCGGGGTTGCCCAGCGGTCTTATACGGCCGCGCTACAAGCTTCTCAACTTCGTTGCCGTCCGCGTGCCTGCCAGAAGTTGACAGCGGCCAGAACCAGGAACGCCACACCGAGCAACCAATGGAGTATCGAGCCTCCGCCGAAGGCGGCTGTCAGAAGCCAATACGCCGCGAAGATGATGTATATGGCAGCCAACGCGGCCTGCACCGAGCGCGACCGGCGTCGTGGAGTCTGGGGTTCGGCAAGACCGAAATAGACGAGGACACCGCGCCAGGCGCGGCTCCTGCCGGATGTCGGAGGCACGACAGGATCGTATTCGAGACCAGCAGCGGTGATTGGCGACAAACACTAAGCGTTGGATTTCGCGCAGATGATGACGCTACCCCGTAGCGTTTTGCCTGTGGCGAGCGCTTGATTTGTCTTGACAGGATGGCCCGCGTGCCCGTTGCGCCTTCATTGAGGCAACGATTGCTCCGGCAACCCGGGCGAGCTGTTTCAGCCCGCCGGAAGTTGAAAGCCAGCCGGTGACCGTTGGTGCCGAGCAACCCGCGCAGAAGCGGGCGTCGCTGGTGACTGTCGCTCGAGAATGGGCGCGGATCGGCGTCACCGGGTTCGGTGGCCCACCGGCGCACATCGCGCTACTGCGCGAGCTGATGGTCGACCGGAAGGCCTGGATGGACGCGCGTTCTTTTCAGGACGCCAACGCTGCATGCGGGTTGCTGCCGGGTCCGGCGTCGACGCAGCTGGCGATCTTCTGCGCCTACCGCGTTGGCGGGCCGGCCGGCGCGATCGTCGGCGGACTAGGGTTCATCGTGCCCGCGGTCGTCCTGATCCTCCTGCTCTCGTTGCTGTTCCTCCAGCATTCCTCGCCGCTCTGGGTGCGCGGCGCGGGCGCCGGCGCCAGCGCGGCAGTCGCCGCCGTCGCGGTGCACGCAGCGCGCGGGCTTGTGCGTCCGAGCTACGAACGGGTCCGCGAAAGCCATCCCCGTCGAGTGCGATGGATCGCCTACCTCGCCGCCGGCACTGCCGCCGCGGCGCTGATCGGTCCCTACCTCGTGCTCCTACTCCTCGCCTGCGCAGCGATCGAGCTCAGCCTGCAACGGCGACCCTGGGTGGCAGCCGTCGTCGAGCCGGCATCGTTCGGCATGCTGGTTTTGGCCGTGGTTGCGCCCGGTGGGATCGGCGCGCTCGTCTGGACTGCGTTTAAGGTTGGTGCGCTCTCCTTCGGCGGCGGCTTCGTGATCATCCCTTTGATGCAAGGCGACGCGGTCCACGTCTATCACTGGATGACCAACGCCGAGTTCCTCAACGCCGTTGCGCTTGGACAGATCACCCCCGGCCCGGTCGTCGCAACAGTCGCCGCGGTCGGCTACTCCGCCCACGGCCTCACCGGCGGGGCGCTCGCCGCGCTTGTCGCCTTTAGCCCGTCGTTCTCATTCATCCTCCTCGGTGGCCGCCGCTTTGAGCGTCTACGCCAGAACCCCAACGCACGCGCGTTCCTCGACGGCGCCGGACCGGCCGCGATCGGCGCGATCCTCGGCGCCGCCATCACGCTTGCCGCCGCCCTGCACCAAGCCTGGCAATTCGGGCTGCTCGCCGCCGCCACGCTCGCGCTACTGACGCTCAAACGCGGCGTTGTCCAGACATTGCTCATCGCCGCCACAATCGGCGTCATCGTGGCACTCGCCGGAGCGCCGCTCCCGTGAACGGATCCACTTCCGCGCGGCCAGGCGGAACGCCCAGCACGTCCCCTGAAGGTAACTGTTCACGTCGCGGCAGACGTGGGTTTGGTTTCAGGGTGATGCGCTGGCGGGTAGCCAAGGTGTTCCGGCGGTGAGCGCGTCGAGGGCGTGAAGCGCGCTGATCCCGTTCTTGCGGGCGGTG
>JAABUZ0100000775.1_pt1 | contig 71072 bp, 68 predicted proteins | sample 5562091 | NCBI WGS metagenome assembly JAABUZ01 (sample SAMN12813069, study PRJNA571459) | rock metagenome | isolation source: Antarctica rocks | place: Antarctica: Victoria Land, Linnaeus Terrace sud | collected 2015-12-21
CGTGCGCGTCCGGAGCGGCGAGCTTGTCGAGTCGGACCTCCAGCACCTCGGCGATCTCCGACTCCTGGCGCCGCCACGTCGGCATCGGCCCGGCGAGTCGACCCAGGAACGGCGCCACGCGAAAGCCGGTTGTGATCGTCTCCACCACCGGAAGCGTCGCCAGGACGTCGACCTGGTCCCGCGCCAGCCCGATCTCCTCCTCCGCCTCGCGGAGCGCGGTGGCCAGAAGATCAGCGTCGGTGGCTTCGCGGCGGCCGCCTGGAAACGCGACCTGGCCGCCGTGGCGGCCGCCCGGCGTGCGCACCACGAACACGAGCCCCAGACGCCCGTGTCCATCCCGGTAGACTGGCGCCAGCACTGCCGCGTCGATGAGCGACAGCGACGTCCGCAGAGTGGTCACCGGTGGAGGCCATCGGCCGGGGTGGCCACGAGCTCGATGTCCTGGCACTGGCCCGCTCCGTCAAACAGGAGTCGGTACACCGCGCCGGGTGGCGGGTAGCTCTGGGGTCGGATACTGCCGATCTCCAGCAGCAGCCCTTTCAGCGCCGCCACCAGGACGAGGACAGGATCGCCGTGGCTGACGCCCACTACCTCGCCGCCGGCGTGGCGTTTGAGGACCCGGCCAACCCAGCTCTGCATACGATCCCGGATGCCCGCCAGCGACTCGTCGGCCGCCCCGCGGGGATGGGCGTAGAAGTCCCAGGCGATGCCGTCGATGGCGCTGAGCGGCTCGCCCTGCCATCCCGAGCGGATCTCGTGCAGGTCCACGTCGACGTGCACGGGGCCGACCGACGGATGCTGGCGGGCAACCAGCGCCGCCGTCTGGCGGGCGCGCAACATCGGGCTGCTGTAGACCGCTGTGATGCGTCGCGTGGCCAGCGCCTGCGCCAGCGCCTCGGCCTGGCGCCGGCCAGCGACGCTGAGGCTGACCCGCGGGAGGCGACCGTACAGAACGGCCCGCGGGTTGTGAGCCTCGGCATGGCGGGCGACCCAGATGGTCGTTCCCTGGCTCACCCGCTCGTCGCCACCGGCTCTCAATGGATCACTATCTGGGTGACGGTGTAGAAGATGCCAAGGACAAAGCTGCCGCCGAGGATAGCCGCGGCAACGCTGTCCTCCTTGAAGATCTCGTCAAGCAGGCGGTACCGCCTCTCCAGCACCTCGAACACCACCGCCACGATGAGAATGGACACGATGCTCCAGAGGATGGTGCTTCCCAGGGACGTGAAGAAGCGCACGACGTCGTCGCTCATGGGCGCTTGGTCTCGTCAGTAGCACGCGGGTAGATCGCCTGGACGTCCGCCCCGGTGAGCGCCCTTCCGAACAGTAAGGCGATGTGCGTGGTCCAGATGCCCAGCACAGTCGTCTCATCAGGGTTTGTGTCGTCGGTCGGATCGAGCTCGAAGTAGACGTTCTCGCCCGGGTTCGAGGGGGTGATGTCGCGCCACACCTCGGCTCGCGGATACGCGGTGCCGGGGGAGGGGGAGGGGGAAATCGCGCCCACCGGACGCGCGTCGAAGGTTCCGGTAGACACCACGCGGTACGTCTTGCCCTCGTACTCGAACAGGGACGGATTGCGGGCCGCGTTTCCGGCCCGGACACGCGCTTCGAACGACTTCAACACACCACCCTGCTCGGGATCCGCGGTCAGCACCTCGAAGGGCGCCGAGTCCTGGTGGAGAACGGCGGTCCGGGGGAAGAGGAATGGTCCTTCCGGGCCCACCTCCAGGACGCGGCCGCCGTCCAGGATGTTCCAGCGCCACGTCACCACGCGGTTGTTCAGCTCCTCGCGACAGTCGAGGACGGCCTCGACAACGCCGTCCCCACCGTCCCCACCGTCCCAGAGGGAGACGACGTCGCCGGGCAAGAGGGTCTCTAGGGTTGGCTGGCGACCCTGGACGGCCGATTGGTCCGGGTCGAGGGCGTTGTGGATAGCGCGGCCGAGGTGTTCGAACATGCTGGCTCCGGAGTCGGCAGGGTACCCCGCGGGGACGGGCTCGAGCTGTGATTGACGTTGTACGCGTTCCCCGCAACGTGTGAAGGGTACTACTCGGCTGTCAGCGTCTGGCGCCACCCCCCGAGCGGGCGCCGCCTATCCCCTTCCCGCTGCCGTTCCCGCTGCCGTTCCCGCTGCCGCCCGAGGGCAAGCCACCGCTCGGCTTGCCGCCCAACGTTCCAGTTGACCCGCCGCCCTGGAGGGCACCAGTGCTGCCGGCGCCCACGCCGGCCCCGCCAGCGCCGGAGCCGGAGCCGTTGCTGAAGCCGCCCTTGTTCGACGCCGCCGTGCCGCCGCCCGTGCCGCCGGAGGCACCAGAGGTGGCGCCACCATTGGCCGAGCCGCTGGCCCCGCTTGCCCCACCGCCCGACTTGTTCGTCGCCGCCGTGCCACCGCCTGTCCCGGCCGACTGCCCACTCGTGGCGTAGGGCGCCGGCGCGACCCGGGTGTAGTCGGGCGGTTGCGGCCGGCCGGTGTCGAGGGTGCCGTGCAGCTCCTCGCCGCGTCCGAACGAGCCAGTGGGTGGGTAGCGGTACGTCGGCGTGGTCGGGCCGTACGAGCGGGGCTCGCCCGGGGCCGGCTGGTTGATGATGACGACTCCGTTGCCCCCGCCACGGTTGCCGAGACTGTTGCCGAGGGCGGCGCCCAGCAGGAACGGAAACCACGGCGATGAGAAACCGCCCTGGCGGTCCCGGCCGTCGACGGTGATTGGCTCGTCCTGGCGCAGGTGGAGGACGGGGTCGCCACCGCCGCCGGCCACCTCGAGGTATGTGCGCTGCTCGTCGCGCACCATCCTCAGATTGCGCGTCTGCATCTGGTGCAGCGAGCCGTCCGTGTCCGACCAGACCAGCCCATACTGACTGCCGTCGTAGTGGACGGAGTTTCTCTGGACCTCGTACTGCCCGGGGGCGCGCGGGGCGCCGGAGCCGCCGCCGCCGGTGCACGCTGATAGACCGAGGCTCAGGACCAGCAGCACGGCCAGCGCGACGCGGACCGACGGAGCGCGTCCAACCGACACGCTCGCCGGCGCAGTGAAACCTGCCACAGTCATGCCGCCTGGCGACCCGGACACTTTTCCACTTTCCAGGAGTTCGACGCAGCGCATGGGTGGGCGGTTGCAGGCTGGCGGCTGCCCGGATCAATGGCCGTGGGCGCTACGCGGCGTGCTCGGTCGATGGCGCCTCGCCGCCAGGTTCGCGTCGGAATGGCACGATGGTCAAGCGCCGGCATGCCCGGCACAGAAGGACCGCCGCCCGTTCCGAGCAGTGCGCTGGGGTGAACCAGCTGACGTCTCGGGCGCCGCAATGTTCGCAAGTTCGCATGTGGGGATCTCCGGTCGATACAGGTACGCGCGCCGACCGCACGCCGATCACAGGCTCGTCCCGGCTCGTGCGCCGCGCTGCCATGCACTTGACGTGCCGGCACCGTCGGATGTTGCGCTCGTTTTGCTCGGCGCGGCCCCGACAACCATTACAATCGCCTTAAAGCCATCAGTCCACGCGGGAGCCCGAAGCCGGTACGATGCCGGTGGCCGGGTCGCGGATGTGTGTGAGCAGCCTGCATCATCACCGGACCCGCGGACTACGCGCAGGGTTGAGGGCCGAAGGCGAGGTACCGCGACGCGGCTCCGCGCCCCCATGTGAAAGCTGATGCACCGACATGTTTGAACGTTCCCGCAGGGTGATCCTGCTGATCGACTTCGACAATCTCCAGATCTGCGCGTCGCGCGACACGCCCGGCCGTGATCTCCAGCTCGAGCCCGTGGTCCAGCTGGCCCAGCGCTACGGTACCGTCGTCATGGCGCGCGCCTATGCGGAGTGGAACCTGTCCACCGAGCGCCTGGCGGTCTACAAGGCGGGCATCGAGCCGGCGTTTGCGCCGGTGCTGCGCACCGAGAGCGACCGCTCGGGCAAGAGCCTGGCCGACACGGTGATGGTGGCTGAGGGCATGGACATGCTGTGGACTCTGTCGCCGGACGTCATGATCCTGGCGACGAGCGACAAGGACCTGATCCCGCTGGTGCGGGTCGCGCGCCAGCGCGGCACCCGGGTGGTGGTTCTGGGCTCGGATTTCACCGCCATCCCGCTCCGCGACATGGCCGACGAGCACGTCACCTACAAGCAGCTCATCACCGACGGCACCGGGCGCTACGTCGATGGTCCGTCGGTGCGGACGGCGGGCCAGTCCGATGCCGGCCGCCGCAACCGTGTGGTCCACGAACGAGAGCCGCGTGAGGCGCGCGAACCGCGCGAGCCGCGGCACGTTGTCGTTACCCCGCCGGCAGCGACAGCGCCGTCTCCCGCGCCCGCGCTCACCAGCGCCGGGACCGCGCCGGCGCCTCTCGGAAGCTCAACCGAGCCTGTTGCGCCCGTCTCGGTCAGCTTCGATCCGGACGGCCCACTGGGCGGGCGGCGTCGTCGCCGTCGCGGCAGCCGCCGGCGCTCGGATCGCATCGGCGGCACCGACGACGAGAATGGCAGTGGCGCGGCCGACCAGGCGGACGCGGCGCCACCTGACGGGCACGACCCGTCCGGAGACATCGTCGCTCCGACTTTGCCGGGCCTGGCCGACGCAACCCCGGCGGCGGCGCCAACGATTGCCGACGACGCGCCCGCCGCGGCGTCTCCGGACCTCTCTCCTACCGGCGTGTTCGAGGCAAGCTCGGGGACGAGCGAGGCCGGCGGGCAGCGACTCCGCCAGGCCGAACAGGCGCCAGCGCCACTGGCAGCCGAAGCGCCGCCGCTATCCGGAGAGCCGTCCCTGGCCGCTGAGCCCGACGCGTCAGCGACTGACGGAACACCGGCCGGACCGGACGGCGGCTCGGATGCCGCCCCGGTCAAGCGGCCCCGCGCCCGCCGCGTGGCCAGCGCCTCCCGCGGGCGCTCGCGCCCGATGGCCGACTAACCGAAAGGCGCGGGCGCGCGGTGGCAGCGCCGCCCGAGCTGCGGGACTCGGACGACACTGCCACTGACAGAGTGGACGGCGCTGGTGTGGGCTCGCGTGTGGTCCGGGTGTGGACCGGGCTCAGAACGGTCGCCTCCTCATGCTGAACCAGCTCGTCCGCCTGTGGCCGAGTCGATCCTCAATCGGCATCCTCGACGTCGGGCATAGGTTCCAGGTAGGCGAAGACCTGCTCTGCCGTGATGGCGAGGTCCGGCAGCAGCTCCTTCAGCGGAAGCACCGCGGCGCCCGCGTAGCGCGCCGGCTCGGTGGCGCCCGTCCCGTAGGCCAGGATCTCACGCGCACCCGGGTCGATGAGCAGCGCCAGCACGACGCCGTGGGCCGCCCACCACGCGTGGCACTTCGCCTCCAGCTCGCCACGGTTGCTGCCTCCCTGGGATGGCGAGACGATCTCGACCACCAGGTCCGGGGGCGTCATTGGATGAAAGGTGAGACGGCCGTCCGGATCCACCGGCAGCCGGTCGGCGCGGTAATAGCTCAGATCCGGGACCTTGTCCTTGCCGGCCAGCTCGATGGTCTGCTCAGTGAAAGCGCGGCCGAGACGCCGCCGCACGCCGTGCCGATTGAGCCGCGCCACCAGGCCCGCCTGAATGGCCGCGTGCTCAGAGCCGGGCGACACCTTCTGACTGATCCCTCCGTCGTCGCCCATCTCCAGGGGCGGGTTGGCCTCCGGCAACCGATGGAACTCGTCGAGCGTCAGCGGCCGCTCAAAGACAATGGTAGCCACGGGTCACACCTGCGTGGAGAGCGCCACCATGGCGGCATCGTAGCCGACAGTCATCCCGCGGCGTCGACCTTCACCGGGGCGCGAAGTCGGGCACCACTGCCAGACTCGCGCGTCTCCACGATCCAGGGCGGGATCTCGACGCTCACCGTGTAATCGCCGGGATCCAGGCTGCGCCCGGTCGGCAGCTCCTGGTCGACGCTGGCGGCGTCTTCTGGCTTCACCGTGAGCACCACCGGCTCAGCCTGGACCACCGGCTGGTCGCCCAGGCCGAGCAGCTTGGTCCGCAGGCGCACCTGCACCAGCTTGGTGCTCTGGTTATTGACCAACACGTTCAGTCGGAGCACGTCGCCGGGGCGGTAGCGCTGCTGCACCCCGCTCAACAGGACGATCAGCTCGTCGCCTTCCCACTGGATGACGCGACCCCCGGGTGTCGTGACCTCGGTGGCGCCACTGCTCTGGCAGGCCGCCGACAGCGCGCCCGCGCCCCCGGCGAGCGCGGATAGCCACGCCCTCCGGCTGAGCGATTGCTCCATCCAGATAGTGTAGCCTTGGCGGCCATGCCCTTCCCGGATGGCCACAGCGGCTGGCGAAGCTACCTGACGCACCTCGAGTGCACCGCCTGCGGCGCGACACACAAGGCGGATGAGGTCCAGGGGGTGTGTCGGGTGTGTGGCAAGGTGCTGTACGCGCGGTACGACCTGCCCGCCCTGGCTGGCGCCGTCCGTGCCGGCGACGTCGTTGGCCGACGGTGGGACATGTGGCGGTACCGCGAGCTGCTCCCGGTGCGCGCGGCCGAGCACGTCGTCTCGCTCGGCGAGGGCATGACTCCCCTCCTGCCCGTGCGGCGGGCCGCGGCGGCGGCCCTCGGCCTCGAGACTGGGCAGCTTCTCGTCAAGGACGAGGGGCAGAATCCGACAGCGAGCTTCAAGGCGCGGGGCCTGTCGGCCGCTGTCTCGCGCGCCCGCGAGCTCGGCGTGCGGCACGTCGCCCTGCCGAGCGCTGGCAACGCGGGTGCGGCCGCGGCCGCCTACGCCGCGGCCGGGGGGCTCGAGGCGCACGTCGTCATGCCGCGCGACGTCCCCGCGGCCAACCGGGTCGAAGTGGCCGTCTACGGCGCCGAGGTGCAGCTGGTAGACGGCCTGATCGACGCCGCTGGGCGGGAGGTGCGCGAGCAGTGTGGCAGGCACGGCTGGTTCGACGTCTCGACACTCCGCGAGCCGTACCGCCAGGAAGGCAAGAAGACGATGGGGTTGGAGCTGGCCGAACAGGGCGGCTGGGGCTCGTCCTGCTTGCCAGACGTGGTCGTGTACCCGACCGGCGGCGGTACGGGCATCGTTGGTATGTGGAAGGCGTTCGCCGAGCTCGAAGCGCTCGGCTGGATCGGGCCGCGGCGGCCGCGGATGGTCGTGGTCCAGGCCGAAGGCTGTGCGCCGATCGTCCGCGCGTTCCAGCGGGGTGAGGCGCACGCTGAGCGCTGGGAGAACGCCCGGACGGCCGCGGCCGGCATTCGGGTGCCGGCAGCCATCGGCGACTACTTGATCCTGGACGCGGTGAGGCGCAGCGGCGGCACGGCGCTGGCGGTAGCGGAAGCAGCGATCCGCGACGCTCAGCTGGAGATGGGTCGGCTCACGGGCGTGTACGCCGCGCCCGAAGGGGCGGCAACCTGGGCTGGCGCCAGGGCGCTGCGCCGCGCCGGCTTCCTGGCCGGCGATGAGCGGGTGGTGCTCTTCTGCACGGGGATGGGCATCAAGTACGACCCGCCTGTCACCTGAGGCTCACGTGACAGGCGGGTCAGCGCTGTCGCCGGCCTGCTACACGACGGCGATCGGCACCTGCTCCACCCCGTTCATCTGGTAGCCGAACGGGTTCCAGCGCGCTTGCAGCGGTTGGACGTTGCCCTGATCGTCCTGCGCCTGAGCCTGGAGGGTGGTGGCGCCGGCCGCGGTCGGAGTCCAATCGTACTCCCAGCGGGTCCAGGCGTTCCGGCCACCCTCGTGGATGAGACGTGCGTTGAACCAGGTCGCCCCGCCGTCAGCGCTTACCTGGACCCCTGTGATCGCGCCATAGCCGGACCAAGCGAAGCCGAACACGCGCACGGTGCGATCACGCGCGACCTGGGCGCCAGGCTCCGGGGCCGCGATCACCGACTTCACAGGCATCTCGCGGACCGGCTGCCTGGGAAGCCCGGCCTCGTCGAAGATGACGTAGCGCTCTTTGTGGTAGTAGCCCGCGAAGGCGTCGGCGATAGCTTCCATGCGCTTCGGCCACTTGACGCTCGCCACACCGCCCCAGCGCGGCACCAGGAGGCGCACCGGGCCGCCGTTGGGCCACGGAATCGCCTCCCCGTTCATCGCCCACACGAGCATGACGTCTGGGTGGAGAGCGACGTCGACCGGCAGGGCACGCTGGAAGCGATCATGGTCCGCCCCGGAGACGACGAGCTCTCTGGCGCCTGGTGCCAAGCCACCGGCGAGCTCGAGGACATCGCGCAACGAGACGCCGGTGAACTCGGCGTTGCTGACGGCGTGGTGCTGCCACTGGTTGCCCTCGGCGGCGGGCCGGAAGCTGGCGCGGCTGTTGCCGGCGCACTCCAGCCAGCAGACCTGCTTGTGTGTCGGCAGGCGCTGCACGTCGGCGAGGCCGACGTGGGCGGGGCGCCGTACCAGACCGTCGATCCTCAGCTGCCAGGCGGCCGGCTCGATGGCTGGCGGCGGGTAGTTGGACCGCAGGAAGAACAGCTCGTTGGGCACGATATTGCCCTGGACGAGGTGGAGAGGTGTGCCGAAGTTCAAGCTGTCATTCGGCAGCGGCACAAGCTGTGGGCTCTTTCCAGGAGGAACGGTGGCGGCAGGGGACTCCGGCATGGACAAATACCTTAGCTCACGCGACCGCCGCGTCACCCACTGGCCCCACCGCGCTGGCACCGATGCAGACGTCGGGACGCGCTGGTCGTCGCGCGGGTACGATACGCGTTGAGCAGACGGGCCAGTGGTGGACCCGCACGGTGCTCGGGAAGGAGGGTGCCATGTCCAAGAAGGGTGGAAATAAGACCAAGTCGCCGCCCAAGCCGCCCATGGCGAACAAGGGCCCGAAGAAGTAGGGCGCCCCACGGAGCGGCGCCCGCCTGTGTCCGCGCTACGCGTTTAGAGCGGAGCCAGGCCGAAACCCTCGTGCTGGCGGTGGACCTCGTACGCGACCAGCGCCAGGGCCATCGCCACATTGAGGGAGTTGGCCATGCCGTAGACTGGCACTTCGACTCGGAGGTCGACCTCGGCGAGCGTGGTCGGCGCGAGGCCAGCCCGCTCGTGGCCGAGGACCAGACACAGTGGGGGACGATAGATACCGGCCGTCGTGTACCGGACGCTGCCGTGGGCCTGCTCGACGCCGACGATCTGGTAGCCCGTGGCCCGCAGCCGATGGACCACGGCGAGGGCACTCGGGTGGTGCTCCCAGGGCACGAACGGAATGGCCATCACAGCCGTCTTGGCGATCTGCCGCAGCGCCCGCTCCTGGACGTGGCGCAGGCGCGGGTCGGCCTCCGGGGTCGGGTACGGCGGGTGTCCGCTGATGCCGCACAGGTACAGGCGCTCGGCCCGGACGGCGTCGCACAGCCGGAAGACGAGGCCGACGTTGGCCAGACTCCGGACATCGTCGAGGACGACGCTGATGGGCGCCCGTGGCAGACGCGAGAAGGCCTCGGGGTCTGGCTTACCCGCGACGAGCTCCGCGGTGGTCCGCGCTGGCCAGGCTGGGCCGGGATGGGGTGGGGCGGGATGGGACCGGGTCACAGCGGGGCGCGCCGACCGCCTGTCCGGCGGGTCAGGCGGGGGGCTCGGTCGCCGGCTCGTCGAGGCCCTCGATCGCAATGGCTCGCACGGGTGAGCCGTCGCCGCCGTGCAGCTTGAGTGGCAAGGCGACGAACAGGAAGCGCTGGGCGCGAATCTCGGCCAGATTGGCCAGGTACTCGATGACGCCGATCCCGCGCGGGAAGAAGACGGCGTGGGTGGTGTGCTCAGCTCGCGGGAAGCGGCCGGAGTTGACGGGATCCCGTACTACCGTCTCGTCCGGCGGGTAGTCGTAACCCACAGCCTTCACCCGCCGTCCGGCCAGCCATTCGGCGGCATCGTGGTGGGTGAACGGGCCTGTCGTCCAGTACTCGCGGCTCTCGACGTTGGCGCGGCGGTCCCAGTCGGTCCGCAGGAGCACGATGTCGCCAGCGCGAACGTGGGCCGCACGGGAGACGAGATGCTGGGCCCGCACGCCCCCGTGCTCTACGGCCAGGTCGGACAGGTCGACGACGGTCGCCGGGCCTAGCCAGGCGTCGACCGGCATCGTGTCCATGCTGCGGCCGTCCGGCAGGAAGTGCACTGGCGCGTCGACGTGGGTGTACGCGTGGAGCGGTGTCTCGAGGATCCCGCTCTGGAACACGGCACCGGCGGCGTGGCTGCCGCGGTGGGTGAGGCGCGGCTGCCACCGCCAGTGGCCTGGGCGGATGGTGTGGGACAGGTCGACGACGCGCATGCGGCATTGGTTGACGGGTAGGTCAGACGCCTCTATGCTACCGTCAACCCGCCTGGGGTGGCGTGGAGGCTGCCCGAGCCGAAGCAGGGTGCCCTTGCGACAGGCTCGCGCCCCGGCAGGCGCATAACGCACGAGGTTCGACGGTCGACCGTTCGCGGTGGGGTGTTGACGCTCTGCTCCGTACGTGACTGGACCGGTAGCGGGGCATGTCCGAAAAGGTGGAAAAAATCGACAAGGTGGCTAGCAACCCCGCCACCCGGCAGGGAGGGACTGCGATGAGATCCCGGCGAGATTTGCTCAAGACAGCCCTGGGAGGCTCGGCGCTGCTGCTCGCGGCTGCCTGCGGTGGCGGCGGCGGCGGGGGGCAAACAGCGGCGGCGCCGACGGCCGCGCCGGCTTCGGCCGCCAAGCCGACGACCGGGGCAGCGGCCCAACCGACCACGGCTGCCGCGACCGCGCCGACGTCCGCTGGCGCGCCCAAGACGACGGCCCCGGCGAACCTTCAGGGAGCCACTGTCTCCGTTCTCCAGTGGAACCACTTCATCCCGACGGCCGATCCGTTCTACCGCCAGCAGATCGAGGATTGGGGCAAGCAGAACGGCGTCAACGCCAGCCTCGAGACGATCAACGGCAACGACCTCGTCCCTCGCTTCACGGCTGCCATCCAGGGTCAGTCTGGCCCGACAGTGTTTCAGATGCAGTACCTGACGGCACACGCTTTCGCGGAGGGTCTGCTCGACGTCACCGACCTGGCCAAGGAGATCGAGTCGAAGTTCGGTACCTACTATAGCCAGGTGAACACGAGCGCCACTGTCGACGGCAAGTACCGGTCAATCCCTTACAACATCGCAGGCAACGCATTCGTCTACCGGAAGAGCTACTTCGACAAAGCGGGCGCCAAGAAGCCCGAGACGTGGGACGAGTTCCACGACGCGGTCAAGAAGCTCGCGGCAATTGGCAAACCAATCGGCCAGACGTTCGCGCAAACGTTCGGCGACGCACCGACCTTCTTCTACCCCTTGTTGTGGTCGTACGGCGGCAAGGAAGTGGAGCAGGATGGCAAGACAGTGGCCATCAATTCCAAGGAGACGATCGAGGCGGTCAAATTCGCCAAAGCGTGCTGGGACGACGGCCTGGAGCACAAGGCGCTCGGCTGGGACGACAGCGGCAACAACACAGCGTTTCTGGCGGACGAGATCTCGGCCACCCTCAACGGCGCCAGCATCTTCTTCGTCGCCGCGGGCCTGGATGGCAAGACGCCGCCCAAGCCGTGGGGCCCAGACGACATGGACCATTTTCTGACGCCGAAGGGCCCGGCCGGGCAGTTCGCGTGGTTTCTCGACTTCACCCAGGGCATCCCATCGTACGTCAAGGGCAAGGACCTGGACGCGACCAAGGAGCTGCTGCGCTATCTGTACGATCCAAAGCAGTTCGACGCGTGGTTCGAGCTGCAGAAGGGGTACTCCATGGGCCCGGGCAACCGGCTCGAGCAGAGCCCGATGTGGGACACGCTGCCGAAGGCGATGGCGCCCTACCGAACGGCTGGCAAGATCGCGCGCGCGCTGGGCTACGCCGGCCAGCCAACGCCCAAGACGAACGAGGTGTTCGCCAAGTACATCATCGTCAACATGTTCTCGCGGGCCGTGCAGGGGACCAGCCCCGAAGACTCGGTGAAGCAGGCCGAGGCGGAGATGAAGGAGATCTACGGCTCGTGAGCGAAGCTGTCAGCGAGCTGCTGATAGCTGACGGCTGACGGCTGGAGGCTGAGGCTAGTCCGTGACCGTGCACACCAGCGCCACGGCGTCCAGGCGGGCGCTCGGGCGTCGCAGCGCCGGCTCGTGGGCGCTGCTCGACCGCGAGGGCGTCCTCGGCTACGTGCTGATGACACCCGCCCTGCTGCTGCTCACCGTGTTCATCGCCTACCCCTTCGTCCTGGGTGTCTGGTACAGCATGAGCGACGTCAAGATCTTCGGCCTCGGCGACTTCATTGGCCTGAAGAACTATCAGGATCTGCTGCGCAGTCCCGTGTTCCAGCAGACGATCCGCAACTCCTTCGTCTACACCGGTTTCGCCACGGTCTTCAAGCTGCTGCTCGGGCTCGTCATGGCGCTGGTCATGAACCAGACCTTCCCGCTGAAGAACCTCGTGCGCGCTGGAGTGCTGCTGCCGTACATCGTGCCGACGGCGCTCAGCACCCTCGCCTTCCTGCTCGCGTTCAACCCGACGCTGTCGCCGCTCCCGTGGCTGTTCCGCCCGCTGGGCATCCCGTACCCCTCATCGGGCTTCCTGGGCGATGGTGCCCTCGCTATGGGCGCCGTCATCTTCGTGAACGTCTGGCGGGGCACCCCCTTCTTCGCGATCTCGCTGCTGGCCGGCCTCCAGACGATCCCTCAGGATCTCTATGAGGCCGCCTCCATCGACGGCGCCAACGCCGTGGACCGATTCCGCAGCGTGACGGTGCCGCTGCTGATGCCCGTCCTGACGATCGTGCTGCTCTTCTCCATCATCCAGACCTTCGCCGACTTCCAGATCGTCCAGGTGCTCACGCGCGGCGGACCCACCGACTCAACGCACCTGTTTGCCACGCTGGCCTACCAGATCGGCATGCAGGGCGGGCGCCTGGGACAGGGGGCGGCGGTGTCGCTGTTCATGCTGCCTTTCCTCGGGCTGCTGGTCATCGCCCAGCTCTGGTACACGCGCCGCAACGCGGCCTGAGGGCGGGAGGGGAGAGATCGATGGCCGCCCACGCCGCTCCTGCGCTCCAGCCGCGCAAGCCGCTCGGTCGCCGCCTGGGCCGCATGTTCTCGCTCTGGCTGCCGCTCGCCTTCCTGCTCCTGTTCACCCTCTCGCCCTTCTATTACATGCTCGTCATCTCGCTGAAGGACCAGCAGCTCGAGGTCAACGCGCCAAACGTTTTTCCTTTCTGGGTGTTTCACCCGAACCTTGACCAGTACATCGACCTGTTCGCGCGCACGCAGTTCCCGCGCTGGGCGCTGAACACCATGGTCGTGGCCTCGCTGAGCACGCTCGTGTCGCTCACGTTCGGCACGCTGGCCGGCTATGCGCTGGCCCGGCTCAAGTTTCGCGGGGCGGGTCTCCTGGGGATCATCTCCTTCGTCACCTACCTCGTCCCGCAGACGCTGCTGTTCATCCCTCTGAACATCGTCATCACCCGCCTGCCAGTGCCGCTGTTCCTCGGGGCGGTGATCTTCTCGACGGTCGCCGTCGGCCTGCCGCTGGTCATGCTGCTCGTGCCGCCGGAGCGGCGGGTCAGCTGGGGACCCCTGGCCGGCTGGCTTCCCGGCATCCTCCTGCTCGGCGTGGGCGTCTCACTTGGGCTCTGGGGCCTGACAGCGAAAGGCGCCGCCCTGAACGAGATCGACTACGGCGGCGCCACGAACCTCTCCAACACGCTCTGGGCGCTGGTCCTGACCTACCCCACGTTCCTCGTCCCGTTCTGCACCTGGCTGCTGACCGGCTACTTCCAGTCCATCCCGCGTGAGCTGGAGGAGAGCGCCCTCATCGACGGCGCTAGCCGCATCCAGGCCATGCTGAGAATCGTCGTGCCGCTGGCGCTGCCGGGCATCCTGTCGGCGTTCATCTTCGCGTTCACCCTGAGCTGGAACGAGTACATCTACGCGCTCGTCTTCCTGACGTCCTCGGGCAACCGCACCATCCCCGTGGGCGTGGTGAACGAGCTGATCCGCGGGGACGTGTACTTCTGGGGCACCCTGATGGCCGGCGCCATCCTCGGCTCGATACCGGTCGCGGTGGTGTACTCGTTCTTCGTCGACAACTACGTGTCGGGCCTGACCGCCGGAGCGGTCAAGGGCTAGGCAAATAGGACCAGCGGAGGCGACCAGCTTGCCAGGAGGGCGCCCCACGGGAAAGCACCCTCCTGGCGTCGAGGCGATGCCGGAGGCTAGACGGAGACCTTGCTCGTCGCCGTCGCGGGGCTGGAGGACGCGGTTCCGTTCGACGACTGGAGGTCGCCGTCCGCGGTCCCGCAGACGGTCTCCACGATCAGCCGCGTGACGACGTACGGGTCCATGTTGGCGTTCGGCCGCCGATCCTCGATGTAGCCCTTCTTGTCGACCGCCACCTGCCACGGGATGCGGACCGATGCGCCGCGGTGGGACACCCCGTACGTGAACTCGGTCATCAACGCCGTCTCGTGCAGGCCCGTCAGGCGCTCCTCGATGCCGGCCCCATAGTTCGCGATGTGGAGGTCGTGGCGCGGGCGCAAGGCCTCGGCCGCGGCGACGCAGGCATCGTAATTCTCGCGCATCTCCTTGGTCGAGAAGTTCGTGTGGCAGCCGGCGCCGTTCCAGTCGCCCTTCACTGGCTTGGGGTCCAGACGCACCGAGACGTTGTTGCCGGAGGTGGTCGGGAAGTCCTCGGCGGTGCGGTACAGCAGCCAGCGGGCGACCCACAGCTGGTCGCCAACCTCGGGCGCGGCCACGGGGCCGACCTGGAACTCCCACTGGCCAGGCATGACCTCGGCGTTGATGCCTGACACCCTCAAGCCCGCCTTCAGGCAGTTCTCCAGGTGCGCTTCGACCACTGGTCGGCCGAACACCTCGTCGGCGCCGACGCCGCAGTAGTACCCGCCCTGGGGCGCGGGGAAGCCGTTGTTTGGCCAGCCGAGCGGCTTGATGCCGTCGAAGTACGTGTACTCCTGCTCGAGCCCAAACCAGGTGTCGTGGTGCTTGTACTTCTCGGCGACGGCGCGGCAGGCCGCGCGCGTGTTGGACGGGTGCGGCTCCCCGCTGACGAGGAAGACCTCGCACATGACCAGCTTGTGCGGCTCGCCACGGATAGGGTCGTCGCAGACGAACACCGGCTTCAGGACGCAGTCGGACCGGTCGCCGGTGGCCTGCTGAGTGCTCGAGCCGTCGAAGGCCCACGTCGGCGGCTCCTCGCCCATGGGCACGACCTTGCCCTTGGAACGCAGCTTGGCCGTCGGCCGGGTGCCGTCAACCCAAATGTACTCGGCCTTGTAGAAGTTGTACTTCTGTGGCACGGTGCCTCCCTCGATGATGGCCTGGGCAGCCCAGGCAGCGGACGTCGTCCGCGAGCTAGCGCTATACGATACAGCCGAGCGTGCCTCGGCACACTTCGGACACTTTGCACAATCTTGGGCCATCGCGGCCGCGGCGGTCGACAAAAGTGGCCGGGCGCCGGTGCCTGTGGACACCCAGCGGCGTCCGGCGCCGCTCGCCGAGTCACGGCCTCACCGAAGCAATGGCCTCACCGAACCAACGACCTCACCGAACGAACGAACAAACAAACAATCAATCAATGGAGGGCATGATGCCAACGTCTGCACCCGTATCGCTGAACGTTCTGGACCTGTCCCAGAACTGGGATACCAATACTCCCGGCTTTGCTCGCTACAACGGGCCGACGATCAAGTGGATCAAGCGCGTCGCCTTCGAGGGCGTCGGCGGCATGGAGATCACCTCCACCCTCCACGTCGGCACGCACCTGGACGCGCCGAACCACTTCATCACCAACGCCAAAGGCATCGGTGAGCTGTCCATGGACTTCCTCGTCGGCCCGGCGTGCGTGGTGGACCTGCAGAAGATGGCGGTTGGCGACTACCAGATCTACGGCCCCGAGCACTTCGAGCGCTGGGAGCAGCAGACGGGCATCACGATCGAGCGGGGCGACATTCTCGTCATCCACACCGGCTACCACCGCTTCTACCCGTCGAACTGGACCGCAAGCTGCGGCCCGGTGGAGCCGAACGAGACGCGCTACTTCATCAAGCACCCTGGTCCGACGCGTGCTTTCGCCGACTGGGTCAAGGCCCGCGGCATCCGCTGGCTAGCGGTGGACGCCGGCAGCGCCGATCACCCGATGAACACGGTGATCCGGCAGGTGCGGCCGGACCTGGCCAAGAAGTGCGCGGCGGCGCTCGGCCGCCCGCTCGAGGAGATCTGGCCTGACGACGACATCCAGGTCATGCACTACGACCTGTTCCCGCACGACATCATCCACATCGAGAACGCGGGTGGCGAGATCGACCGGGTGCTCGACCAGCGAGTGACGGTCGGCTGCTTCCCGTGGCGCTTCATGGGCGGCGAGGCCGCCTTCTGCCGCTTCGTCGCCTTCGTCTAGCGATTCTTTTCCCGCCCGTCTGAGCTCGTAGCGCGAACAAAAGGAAGCCTAAGCAGGTGGGGCTCACATGATCAGAATGGAGCAAGACTTACGACTAAGACCATCTGCTTAGGCGCTCGATCTCGGCCTCCCCGTAGCCCAGCTCGCGCAGGACCTCGGCGGTGTGCTCGCCCAGCAGTGGCGGTGGGCAGCGGACCGCCGCCGGGGTCTCCGAGAGCCGGTACGGGAAGCCGGTGGTCCGCAGATCGGGCACCTTCGGGTGCGGCGTCGGCACCGCCAGGCGCAGGTGCTCGCTCTGCGGATCGGCGAACACCTGCGCCAGGTCGAACACAGGTCCGACTGGCACCTCGGCCGCATCGAGCCGCTCCACGATTTCCGCGGTGGTCAGCTGGCCGAGCCGCGCCTCGATCCGGGCGCTGAGCGGGCCTCGGTTGTGGACGCGGTCCGCGTTCGTGGTGAACCGCTCGTCCGCCAGCAGATCGTCGAACCCGAGAGTGCGGCAGAAGCGCTGCCAATGGGCCTCGTTGCCGCAGCCCACGTTCACGTAGCCGTCCGCGGTGCGGAACATCTCGTACGGGGCGATGCTGGCATGGCGGTTGCCAATCCGCTTGGGCGGATCGCCGGTGGCGAAGTAGCGGCCCGCCTGGTAGGTCAGGAGCGCCACCTGGCCGCCGAGCATCGAGGTGTCGATGAGCTGTCCGGCACGCTCGGGGTCGCGCTCGCGGGCGAACAGCGCGGCTGCCACGGCGTAGGCGGCGAACATGCCGGCGGTGATGTCGGCGATGGGGACGCCGACGCGGGTGGGCGCGGCGTCCGCCTCCCCGCTGATCCCCTGGATGCCGCCCATGCCTTGCAGGATGGCGTCGTACGCCGGCTGCCTGGCGCGTGGGCCGGTCTGGCCGAACCCGGACACCGAGCAGAAGATGAGTGACGGGTTGAGGGCCCGCGCCTCGGAGTAACCAAGACCGAGCCGCTCCATCGCGCCCGGCCGGAAGTTCTCGACCAGGGCGTCGGAACGGGCCGCCAGCTTGCGGAGCGCCTGCTTGCCCACCTCCGACTTGAGATCGAGCGTCACGCTGCGCTTGTTGCGGTTGACGCTCATGAAGTAGCTGCTCTCGCCCGCGACGAACGGGGGGCCCCAGTGGCGCGTCTCATCGCCGCTGCCCGGCAGCTCGACCTTGACGACGTCGGCGCCCATGTCGCCGAGCATGAGCGTGCAGTACGGCCCCGCCAGGGCGCGGGTCAGGTCCAGGACGCGGATGCCGTCCAACGGTCCGGGCATGGTGTCTCCTCTCGACGCGGTTCTGTCAGCTGTCAGCTGTCAGCGACGGCCGTTGGCCCTGATGGCGCTGGCCAGATCGCGCAGCGCGGCGGCGACCTCGTAGCTCTCGAGCGAGCCTGGCGAGCGCGGCGAACCGCGGCGGCCGAGCAGCAGGCCAGCCAGGAGTCCAGCCGCGCCAGCGGCGGCCAGGGGCCCGGCTGGGCCGGCCAGGCTCAGCATGTCCACCACGCTGCCGGCCGCGTGCCTCGCCTGGGCGACCGGCTCCCCCGCCGAGGTGGCCGCCGGCGAGCCGCCCCCGCCGTGGAGCTGCTCCTCCATCGCCTTGAAGAACTGGCCCGCCATGAGCTTGGCCACGCCGCCGAGCATGCGCTGGCCCACCCCGGCAACCGGGCCACCCACCTGAGCGTCTGCCTGGTAGCGGAGCTGCGTGCGGCCGTTGTCTCCCAGCAGCGTGATCTGGGCCGTCGCGTCGAAGGTGCCAGCGCTTCCCTGGCCGCGCGCGCTGAGCGTGTAGCGCTCCGGCGGCGCCAGGTCGGCCATCTTGACGCGACCGTGGTAGGTACCGCGCACCGCGGCCACGCCGGCGGTGACTGTCGCCTCGTACTCGTTGGGGCCAACTTCACGGAACTGCTCCACGCCAGGGAGCGCCCGCGACAGCGCGTCCGGGTTGTGCAGGACGCCCCAGACATCCTGCCGCGGGGCCTCGAACGTGTACTCGCCTTCGATTCGCATGAGTCTCTGCTTCGTCCCCTCTCGCGGTGTGACCCTAAGCCGGCGTCGCTGCCGCCGTGAGCGACACGCCGAGCTCGTGCGGGCGGGCGGCGGCAATGAGCGCGCGCAGCGCATTCGGGTTGAGCGGCATGCGGCTGATCTTGATGCCGAAGGGGCGCAGCGCGTCGTCGAGCGCCGACGCCAGCAAGGCCGAAACGGGGATGGTGCCCGCCTCGCCCACGCCCTTGATGCCCAGCGGATTGAGTGGCGAGGGAGTTTCCAAGTGCTCGATTTCGAGGTGAGGCACCTCGCCGGCGGTGGGCATCAGGAAGTCCATGAAGCTGGCGTTCAACAGCTGGCCGCTCTCGTCGTACACCATGCGCTCGTAGAAGGCGCCGCCGATGCCCTGCGCCACCCCGCCGTGCACCTGCCCTTCGACGACCATCGGATTGATGAGCTTGCCGCAGTCGTGGACGATGCAGTAGCGCAGAAAGCGGATCATGCCGGTATTGACGTCCACCTCGACCAGGCAGGCGTGCACGCCGCTGGCCCAGGTAGCGTGCGGCGGGCTGAAGTACTCGATCGCTTCCAGGCCAGGATGGTCGCCGTCGCGCAAGGCAGGCCCGGTCCACGGCGCGGTGCTCTGGGGCGCATCGGCCGCGGCCGCCCCGTAGACGTACCTGAGCGGGTTGGCCAGGCGGGCGATCTGCGCGTAGGTGAGCCCGCGCGTCGGGGCGCCCTTCACCTGGATGCGCCCGTCGCGCACCTCCAGGTCGGCGGGGTCGGCCTCGAGGTGGCGCCCGGCCAGCGCCAGCGCCCGCTGGCGCACGGTGCGCGCGGCCAGGCCAACCGCGTTGCCGGAGACGACGGCGGCGCGGCTGGCGAAGGTGCCGGTGCTGAAGTTGAAGTAGCGGCTGTCGCCGGTGGTGACCATGACGTCGTTGACTGAGATGCCCAGCTCCTCGGCGGCGACCTGCGCCAGGGTCGTCACGTGGGCTTGCCCCTGGGTCGCCAGGCCCGTCGAGACGAACACTTTGCCACCCGCCTCGACCCGCACGTGGGCCCCCTCGTAGGGGCCGATGCCGGTTCCCTCGATGTAGCAGGTGAGCCCCAGGCCGAGATACCTGCCGTCGGCCCGCGCCTGTGGCTGGACTTCGTCGACGAAGCGCCGGTAGTCGATCATCGCGAGCGCCTTGTCTAGCCCGGCCTCGTACTCGCCGCTGTCGTAGCGGGTGGGCGCGCCGTCCTGGAACGTGAGCCCGACGTCGTACGGGAACTCGTCGGGCTGGACGAAGTTGCGTCGCCGCACCTCGGCCCGGTCCAGGCCCAGCTCCCGGGCCACGCGGTCCAGCAGCCGCTCCATCACGAAGCACGCCTGTGGCCGACCCGCGCCGCGGTACGGGCTGACCGCCACTGTGTTGGTGTACACCGAGCGGAACTCGACAGCGTAGTTCGGCACCTTGTACGGGCCGGGCAGCTGGCAGGTCGTGATCTGCGGCACGATGATCCCGTACGGGGTGTACGCGCCGTTGTCGTGGAGGAAGTGATCGCGGATGGCCAGGATGCGTCCCTCGTCGTCCACGCCAATCTCCGCGTCGTGGATCTGGAGCCGCTCGTGGTTGGTGGCAATGAAGTGCTCGCGCCGATCCTCGATCCACTTGACCGGCCGCCTCATGCGCATGGCCAGCAGTGGCACGAGAATCTCCTCCGGGTAGAACTGCATGATCTTGCAGCCGAAGCCACCACCGACGTCGGGCGCGGTCACCTGCACCTTGTGCTCGGGCAGACCAAAGAGGGACGCCAGGCCGTTGCGGATCGACACCGGGGCCTGGGTGCTGTCCCAGACCCGCAGGACGCCGTCGTCGCCGTCCCAGACCGCCACCACACCGCGCGTCTCCATGGGCATGCAGGCGCTGCGCTCGATGACCAGGTGCTCCTGGAAGACGTGGGGCGCCCGGGCGAGGGCGCCCTCCGCGTCGCCGACGTTGGCCACGTGGAGGGCAGCCACGTTGGTGCCGAGCTGCTGGTGGACCAGAGGTGAGCCCGCAGTCACGGCCGTCGCGATGTCGGTCACCGGCGGCAGCACGTCGTACTCGACCCGGATTGCCTCCAGCGCGTCCTCCGCGACGTACCTGTCGACGGCCACGACGAACGCGATCGCCTCACCGACGTAGTTGACGACGTCCTTGGCGAGCGCGTACTGCGTCTGCCCGTGAGTCAGAGTGGCGTGGGGGATGAGCAGAGGAGTCCGGCCGCCGATGGAGCCGAGATCCTCGTGGGTGAGGACGTTGACCACCCCGTCTATCGCCAGCACGGCGCTGACGTCGATGTCGCGGATACGGGCGTGCGCGTGCGGGCTGCGCAGAACGGCGGCGTGGAGCATGCCGGGCAGCTCGATGTCGTCCACGTACCGCCCTTTGCCTGCCAGCAGCCGGGGATCTTCGCGGCGTTTGATGCGGGCTCCGAAGGTGCGCGTTGGCATGGTCGCGTCTTGTCCTATTTTCTTATTTTCTTAAGTCGCGGCGGGCTCGCCGGAGCGCCGCATGACGGCCGCCGCGTCCAGTGCGGCGGCGACGATGTTCTGGTAGCCCGTGCAGCGGCACAGGTTGCCGGCGATGGCGTCGCGAACCTCCTCTTCGGACGGGTTCGGGTTCTCGGCCAGCACGGCTTTGAGGGTCATCAGGAAGCCCGGTGTGCAGAAGCCGCACTGGAGCCCGTGGTTGTCCCAGAAGGCCTGCTGGATGGGGTGGAGCTGGCCGTCAGCGGCCGCCAGGCCCTCGACGGTCTCCAGCGAGGCGCCGTTCACCTGGACGGCGAGCATCAGGCAGGCGCGGACCGGCTCACCCTCGAGCAGGACGGTGCAGGCGCCGCACACGCCGTGCTCGCAGCCGACGTGCGTGCCAGTGAGCCCGAGGTCGTGGCGCAGGAAATCGGACAGGAGGCGGCGCGGCTCGACGGCGCGGTCGTAGCTGTTGCCATTGACCATCACGCGCACGAGGCGCACGTCGGATCCGTCGGTCATGCCGCTGCCGCCGCCCCGTCCGCGGCCGGAGTGTCCCGGATGGCGCGCTCGAGCGCCCGGCCAGACAGGATGCCGGCGATGTGCCGCCGGTACTCGGCGGTGGCGTGGATGTCGCCCTCCGGCTCGACCCCGGCCGCCACCAGGCGGCCCGCCTCGGCCAGCAGCCCCGGACTGGGCCGTTCGCCGCGGAGCCGCGCCTCCGCTGCCCGGGCACGCACGGGCACCGGCCCCACCCCGGTCAGGGCGAGACGCGCATCCGCGATCGTCCCGTCGGCCGCCAACGTGACCAAGGCGCCCACGCCGACGAGTGCGTAGTCGCCGTGGCGCTGGGCCAGCTCCAGCCAGGCGTGCCCGGTTCGCGGGGGCAGCCTCGGCAGCCACACCTCGGTGAGCAGCTCGTCCGGGGCCGCTGTGGTAGTCAGGTAGGTCACGAAGAAGTCGTCGCTCTGGACCGTGCGCCGCCCCGACGGTCCGACCAGCGTGACGTGCCCGTCGAGAGCGGCCAGCACGGCGGGCAGCTCGGCGGCAGGGTCGGCGTGGGCGATGCTGCCGCCGGTGGTGCCGCGACAGCGAATCTGCACGTGGCCGATCTGCTTCACCGCCTGCACCAGTAGCGGGCACGCCGCCGCCACCACGGGCGAGCGCTCGACCGCGCGGTGGCGGGTCATAGCGCCGATGGCCAGTCCACCATCCCGCTGCTCGAGGTAGGCCAGCTCGGACACGCGGTTCAGATCGACCAGGTGCTTCGGGTGCGCCATGCGCATGTTCAGCAGTGGGATGAGGCTCTGGCCGCCGGCGAGGATCTTGGCGTCGGAAGCGAACTGGCCGAGCAGCCCGAGGGCCTCCGGCACGGTGGTCGGGTCGTGGTAGGCGAACCGCGGCGGCTTCACGACGCTGGCCTAAGCAGGTGGTCTCAGTCTTAAGTCTTGCTTGCTTCTGATCATCTGAGCTCCACCTGCTTAGGCTAATATTTTTGTTCGCGCTATGCGCTTAGTGGCGTAGCCCGCCAACCGAGGCGCCGGGGGCCTCGCCCGGGTATTCGCTCGGCACGGCGTCGGCGACCGCCTCCGCGTCCACGCCGCCGGGCGCGTTCTTCAGCAGCTGATACAGGATGATGGCGCCGAACGTGCCGAGGCCGATGCCGCCGAGCTCGAAGCCGCCGAGGCGAACCGTGTAGTCGGCAGCGCCCACGATGATGACGACGGCGGCAATGAACAGGTTCACGCCACGGGTGAAGTCCACGCGGTTCTCGACCCAGATGCGCGCGCCGGTGATGGCGATGAGCCCGAACAGAACAGTGACAACGCCACCGATCACCCCGGTCGGGATCGAGCCGACGAGGGCGCCGAACTTTGGCGACAGGCCGAGGACTATCGCGACGAGAGCGGCGATGACGAAGATGACAGTCGAGTACACGCGGGTCATGGCCATGACGCCGATGTTCTCCGCGTACGTGGTCACGCCCGTGCCGCCGCCGAAGCCGGCGACCATCGTGGCCACGCTGTCGCCGATGAACGCGCGCCCCAGGAATGGCAACAGGCGGCGGTTGGTCATCACCTCGACCGCCTTGACGTGGCCCGTGTTTTCGGCGATCAGGATGAGCGAGACCGGCACCAGCAGGGAGATGGCGCGGCCATCGAACGCTGGGCCGACGAAGTGGGGCACACCGAACCAGGGCGCGGTGGCCACGTTCGAGAGGTCGACCCCCTGCACGTGCACGGCGCCGAAGTCGCGGCCCGCGGCCGACGTGCCGCCGAGGAGCAAGGCGGCGACGTAGCCGATGGCCGTGCCGAGCAGGATCGGCAGGCGGGCCACCATGCCGCGGGTGAACAGGGCGATCGCCAGCGTGCTGGCAAGAGTGATGAAGGCCAGCAGGACGGAGTCTTTCGCCAGCCCGCGCGCGGCCCCGGCCAGGTTCAGGCCGATGATCATGACCACGGCGCCGGTGACCAGCGGTGGCATGAGGGCATCGATCCAGCCCGAGCCGCCCACGTGAACCACCACGCCGATGATCCCGTACACGAGGCCAGCCATGACGATCCCGCCGAGCGCCTGGGGGATCAGGCCCGCGTTCAGGGTGCCGGCCGCGGGCGACCCGATGACGGCGGCGATCGGCCCGATGAACGAGAAGCTGGAGCCGAGGTACGATGGGATGCGACCGCCGACGATGAAGAAAAATAGCAGCGTGCCGACGCCGGAGAAGAAGATCGCCAGGTTCGGGTCGAAGCCCATCACCAGCGGCGCCACGACAGTGGACCCGAACATGGCGAGCACGTGCTGAAGGCCCATCGCGCCAGTGCTTGGCCACGGCAGCCGCTCGTCGGGAGCGATGAGGCCGCTTCTCTTCTCGCGCCACGAGATCATGCTGGACTACCCCTCTCTCCTGGTCGCCTGCCTGGTTCGTCGAGGGCGCGTCGGCCGCGGAGCCGTGGCGCCGGTCACTCATCGCGACGCGGAGCGTTTTCCTACCCCTATCTCGGCGGTACTTTCTGCTCTGGTGCCCCGGCGCACGCGCTTGTCGCGCCTCCCGGCAAGGAGGGGCCATGGTAACACGGGTACGGGTCAAGCGGAACAGCTACTTCGACTCGGTCACGCTGATGACGGTCGCCAGCGCGCTTGGCGCTCTGCCGGGTGTCGACCTGGCCTCGCTGGTGATGGGCACGGAGCTCAACCGCGAGCTGCTGCGGGACAGCGGGCTGGCGTCACCGGAGATGGCGGGCGCTGGCCCGAACGACGTGATCGTCGCGGTCCGGGCGGACGGTGACCAGGCGGCCGAGGCAGCTTTGGAGCAAGCAGAGTCGCTGCTGGCCCGGCCCGCCAGCGCGGCAGCCGACAGCCACTATGCGCGCCGGCCGCGCACGCTGAGCGCCGCCTTCGCCGCGGACGCCGAGACGAACCTGGCGGTCATCTCGGTCCCCGGGCCGTTCGCGTCCGTCGAAGCCGAAGAGGCGCTGCGGGCTGGTCGACACGTGTTCCTGTTCAGCGACAACGTACCCCTGGCCGAGGAGGTGCGCCTGAAGGCTCTGGCCCGCGAGCTTGGTCTCCTGGTCATGGGGCCGGACTGCGGGACCGCCATCCTGAACGGTGTCGGCATCGGCTTCGCCAACGTCGTCCGCCGCGGCCCAATCGGCGTCGTCGGCGCCTCGGGTACTGGCTTGCAGCAGGTCACGTGTCTCATAGACGGGTACGGTTCGGGCATCTCCCAAGCGATCGGCACCGGCGGGCGCGACCTGCGGGCCGAGGTCGGCGGCCTGACTATGCGGGCCGCCATCGCCGCGCTGGGCGCCGACGAGGCGACACGTGTCCTGGTGCTGGTGTCGAAGCCGCCGGCGCCCGAGGTGCAGGAGCGCGTCCTGGAGGCGGCGGCGGCCACCGGGAAGCCCGTGGTCGCGGTGTTCATCGGCGGGGGGAGGGTCCCGATACCGGCCGGCGTGACCCTGGCCCCCACGCTGGCGGACGCGGCCCGGGAGGCGGTCGCTCGGGCGGCCAGCGGTGACGGCCATCTGGCATCCGAACGGGCAGCGGATCACAACGCGCCTCCGCCGAGCGCGCCGGCTCCGGGCCAACAGTACCTGCGTGGCATCTTCTCCGGCGGCACGCTGTGCGAGGAGGCGCTGCTCCTCCTGGGCGATACGCTTCAGCCGCTGTACTCGAACGTGGCGGTGCTTGGCGTGCAGCCGCTGCCGGACCCGACCCGCGGCCAGGGCCATACGTTGCTAGACCTCGGCTCGGACGAGTTCACAGTCGGCCGGCCCCACCCGATGATCGACCCGACGCTGCGCAACGAGCGGCTGCGCCAGGAGGCGGCCGACCCGGCGACGGCCTGCCTGCTGCTGGACGTGGTGCTGGGTTACGGCGCGCATGCCGATCCGGCCGGGACGCTGGTTCCGGTGCTCCAACAGATCCGGGAGCTGACCGAGTCCGCCGGGCGCGCCCTGCCCGTGGTGGTGTCGTTGTGCGGCACCGAGGACGACCCCCAGCGGCTGTCACGGCAGGCGGGCGCGCTGCGCGACGCTGGGGCGCTGGTCTACACGAGCAACGCGGCCGCGGCGCGCGCCGCCGGAGCGATTGTGGCGTCTCGGCCGTCAGCGGTCAGCCATCAGCAGTCGGCAGTTAGCGCTGGAGAAAAGTAGGCACCGGCCGGCGGGCCGGCCCAGGGATGGGAGTATGGACTGGACCAGCGACAAGACCCGCGCCCTGTTCAGCCAGCCGGTCAAGGCCGCGAATGTCGGGCTTGACCTGTTTGCCGACGCGCTCGAAAGCCAGGGGGTCGCCGTGGCGCGCGTCGACTGGCGGCCGCCGGCGGTAGAGCCAGATCCACGGACCGCCGCCCTCTTCCACGATCCAGCGATCGCCGCCGCCAACGCCGAGGCCGTCGAACGCATGATGGCCGCTCAGCCGCTGCTGGTCGACGTCCAGCCTGCCCACGCCGTGCTGCCCGGCATGACGGAGCGCACCTTCTTCCACGCCGGCCCACCGCTCGACTGGGCGAGCGCCTCCGGCCCGATGCGCGGCGCCCTGATCGGCGCCATGCTGTACGAGGGCCTCGCTCAGTCGCCGGAGGACGCCGCCGCTCGCGTGCAGCGCGGCGATATCGAGCTCTCGCCGTGCCACCACCACCAGGCTGTCGGGCCCATGGCGGGAATAACGTCGCCTTCCATGCCGGTCATGGTCGTGCGCAACGCGACCGCCGGCAACACCGCGCACTGCACTTTCAACGAGGGCCTCGGAAAGGTGCTGCGCTACGGCGCCTACAGCCAGGACGTCGTCGACCGGCTGCGCTGGATTGAGCGCGTCCTCGGCCCGCTGCTCGGTTCGGCGCTCCGCGCCACTGAGGGCGGCATAGATCTGCGGTCGCTCACCGCGCAGGCCATCCAGATGGGCGACGAGTGCCACAACCGCAACAAGGCGGCCTCGTCACTCTTCTCCCGGATGATCGCCGCCCCGCTCGTGGAGACCGGCGCGGCGTCGGCGGACGTGGCCTCCGTGTTCCGCTTCATTGCAGGCAACGACCACTTCTACCTGAATCTGGCGATGGCCATGGGCAAAGCGGCCGCGGACGCTGCCCACGGCGTCCCGGGCAGCACCATGGTGAGCACCATGGCCCGCAACGGCACCGAGTTTGGCATCCGCGTCAGCGGGCTGGGCGACAGCTGGTTCACCGCCCCGTCCGAGCCAGTCCAGGGCCTGTACTTTCCTGGCTTCGGTCCGGAGGACGCCAACCCGGACATCGGCGACAGCGCCATCACCGAGACGGTCGGGGTCGGCGGCTTCACCCTGGCCGGGGCGCCGGCGATCGTCCAGTTCATCGGCGGCACGCCGGCGGACGCGGTGGGCTACACCCTCGACATGTACGACATCACGGTCGCCGAGAACACGTCGTTTCGGATCCCGGGCTTGAATTTCCGCGGCAGCCCCACGGGCATCGACGTCCGCAAGGTGGTTCGCACGGGTGTCCGCCCGGTCATCGACACTGGCATCGCCCACCGCGAGGCAGGGGTTGGCCAGGTCGGCGCGGGCATCGTCCACCCACCGATGGCGTGCTTCGTGGAGGCCTTCCGCGCGGTGGAGCAGCGGACGCTGGCTGCCACAGGGGCCGTGTAGCGCCGGGCCAGAGCGGGACGCGGCTCCTGTCCGTTCGCCCGTTCGTCGGTTCGTCTGTTCGTCCCCGCAACGACTGGAGGGCACCAGCTCATATGAAACCGTTCGTCGTGAATCGCCACGGTCGGATCGTCTTCCCCTCGAACTTCTATCCGGATCTCGACTTCTCCGTCTTCGCCACCCTCGAGCAGTTCGAGGCGGTCCTCCAGCGCGACTTCGAAGCCAAAGCGCCGACCGGCACCGACATCCTGCACCGGCTCGATACGGGCGGCTACCGCACCCGCTACGAGCTCCTGCGCGACGTGGCGCTGAATCTCGTCTGGGCGGACCGCAACGGTCTGACCATGTACGACAAGCGACCGATGCGCTGGCGCGACGTGCCGCGCCGCCGCGCCGACGTGTTCCTGCCTGTTCTCACCCCGTGGGAGCAGGGCGCGCGCAAGGTGGCGGCGGTTGGCGCCGGCTACCGGCTGCTGCCGCCGGCCTGGGACGCCGCGGCCGAGGACCACATCTTCGCCATCCTGTTCGACGTCTTCGGCCACCGCCAGCACCACGCAACCGAGCTGCCAACCATCAAGCCGACCGTGGCCGAGATTGTCCAGAACCCGACCGCTCTGACCTACCACCTGCTGGCGTACGACCCTGACTACCCGACGTTCAGCCACGACGAGGTCATGGACTGCGCGCACCTCGTCCCGGAGCTCGAAGCGCTGCTGCGGCGCGCCATGGTCGTCCACAACTCGTACCCCTGGGACCGCGCCCAGACTCGGCTGAAGGCGGTCGGCGAGCTGGCCGACGACGACTGGGTCGTCCCTTTCTATCCGCGCAGCCGCGAGGTGCTGCACTTCATCGAGCGGGTCCGGAGCGGCGAGAGGCCCCGAGAGCGGCCAGTGACGCGGCCCGAGGCACGCCAGCCGGTGCGCCCGTACCCGCCGGTGGTCGTCCGGCAGCAGTTCCGCGTCATGCCGCGGCGCGAAGCCCTGGCAGTGCGCAAGGGCGAGATCGTCTGCGGCAACGACGACCTGATGCGGAACACGGCGTTCAACTGGTCGCCGATGACGGCCGACGAGATCCGCGACAAGACAGGCATCGAGGAGCGGCGCTACACGGCGCTGGACCTGGACCACTTCGGCCTCCTGGCCGCGCAGGCCGCCCTCGATCACGCGGGCCGCCAGCCCGAGGAGATCGGGGCTGTGCTGTTCTGTTCGTGCACCGGCGAGAAGCTCATCCCATCGGTGGCGACGTGGCTGTCGGGCGCGCTGGGGCTGTACCAGACCCACGCCTCGTACGACCTGATCGCCGCCTGCGCGGGCCTGCCGTACGGCCTGGCCGCAGCCGTGCGCCTGCTCCAGGAAGTTCAGCGCCCGGTCCTGGTGGTGTGCGGCGAGAAGTTCTCCAACAAGATCGGCAACGTGCGGACCTCGCGCATGATCTTCGGCGACGGCGCCGCGGCGCTGATCGTGGGGCCTGCCTCGGATGGTGCTGAGCCCGACATCGAGGTGGTCCAAACGTACGCCAGCGGCCCGATGAGCCAGGTGGACGCCATCATCTGGCCGAACCCCGAATTCGACAACAACATCACCGTCTGGGGCCCGGAGGTGCGCGACCTCGTGCAGCGGTACCTGGTCCAGATGCTGGGCGAGCTGCGAGCCCTGCCGGGACCGGAGGGCCGGCCCGGCTCGCTCCTGGATGCCATTGACCTGATAGTCCCCCACCAGGCGAACAAGACGATGATCGTCAAGCTGGCCAGAGCCGCGGGCTTGGCGCCCCAGCAGCTCTACTTCAACATCGAGCGCACGGGCAACACCTCGTCGGCTAGCATCCCGCTGGCCATCTACGACGCGGTCCAGGAGGGTGTCATAGCTGCGCCCAGGCGGATCTTCGCGCCGGGATTCGGCGCCGGGGCGGTGGGCGGCTACGCCGTCCTGCGGGTAGATCCGGCGATAGTGGCGCGGGATGCCGGGGACGTTCCACCGACCAGGGCGGCCACCACCGACCAGGAGTTCACGGCGCCATCCTCCGAGGACGTGCGGCTGGCATTCGCGGAGTGAGACGTGGCTGAGGCTAGAGCTGAGGCGGGGTCGGCCCGGGGGGCCGCAACCGGCGTCGCTGGCACTACTGGGGCGCTCGAGGCGCTGGACGAATTGCGCGCTGGTGGCCGCGTGCTGTCGCGCTACCAGCGGGTCGTCAACCTCGAGTCGAGCGGCGGCCGCCTGCTCGCCGTGCACACGGCCGCCGTACCCGCGACGCCGTTCAGTCTCATACTGGCCTCCGCCCCAGCCGAGCCCTGGCCCCCGCCAGGGACGCCGGCGTCCCGGCGGGGCGATGAGCTCCGGGTCGGCGCGGCGCGGGTGGATCTCGCGGACCTCCGCGAGCTTGCCGCCAACCCGCATCCGGCGCTCGCCGCTGTTCCCGAAGTGGCCTGGGCGCGGGCGATCCTGGCGCCGTTTGTGGCGGACAGCGCCTTTGGTGTCTGGTGGCGGGACGGGCCAGCGGCCGCGGGCGTGCTGGCGCTCGCCTTGCGCGACCGCGTCCGCCGCTGCCTGCCGGCCCTCGGGGCGGCGCTGGCGCTGGCGCCACTGGACGTGAACGTGGCGCTTGCGGCGGCCGGGCTGCTAGTGGGCGCCGGCCCTGGGGGCACGCCAAGTGGCGACGACCTGCTGGTGGGCTACTTCGGCGCCTGGCTGCGGCTCGCCCCTGCTTCCGATGCGCCCCGGCTACTGTTGGCGCCGTTGGCGCGTTGGGCCGGGAGTCGCACCACACGGCTCGCCGGCGAGTTCTACTACCACCTGGCCCGGGGGCGGCTGAGCGCGCAGCTCGAGGCCCTGCTGGCGGCGCTGGCCACCGCGCGCGAGGACCAGCTCGGAGCAGCTGCCACCGCACTGGCCGACTACGGGGCTACCTCCGGGCGGGACACCATAGCTGGCGTCCACGCCTTCGTGGGCAGTCCGAGCTGGCCGCGCCAGGCGGTCTGACCCCCGACTTTGTTGCCCGCGCCGCGTCCGCTCCACCGAAACGCGACCGTCCCCTCACGAGGAATGGCCCTGGCAAACCAATACTGGGAGACAGGACGGCCGCACCCGCCCAAACCCGCGGACACCCGCCGGAGGCACCATGCACGTTGAACAACGGCGCACACGTACGACCAACACCTGGCACGGTACGCGCGAAGAGGCGGCCGAGCTAGTCGAAGCGATCCAGCGCAACTGCGCCTGCACCTACGACAAGAGCGGTGTCCGCCGCACGCTGTGCGCCGCGCACCACATGCTGGTCGACGACCAGCGCGCGCTGGACGGTCTGGTCTTCGCCAAGCGCATCCTCAGCAGCCTACGCCTGGAGGAGTGGCTCAACGCGCCGCCCAGCTTGAGCTGAGCACGCGGCTGGCGCGGGCGGGTCAGCCGTGGCGCGGATCGCGCAGCCGCGGGTCCAGGGCATGGCGGAGCCCATCTCCCAGCAGATTCAGACCGAGCACGGCGACGAAGATCGCGAGTCCGGGGTACAGCGAGAGCCACGGGGCGGTGGCGAGGTACTGGTACCCCTCGCGCAGCATCGACCCCCAGCTGGCCGTGGGCGGGCGCACGCCGAGTCCCAGGAAGCTGAGCGACGCCTCAGTGATCATGGCGGTGGCTACCAGCAGCGACGCCTGCACGATGACGGGGGCGGTGATGTTCGGCCACACGTGGCGCAGCATGATGCGCCATCCGCGGGCGCCGGCGACCCGCGCCGCGGCGATGAAGTCGCGCTCGCGCACAGAGAGCGCCTGGCCCCGCGTCAAGCGGGCGAACGCCGGCGTGTAGACGACGCCGATGGCGATCATGGTGTTCACGATGCCCTGGCCCAGCGCGGCCGTCATGGCCAACGCCAGGATGAGCGCCGGAAATGCCCAAATGCCGTCCATGACGCGCATCAGCAGCTCGTCCACGAGGCCGCCGCTGTAACCGGAGATGAGCCCGATGAGCGCGCCGGCGACCAGGCCGATCCCCACGGCGATCAGGCCCACTTCGAGCGACACGCGAGCGCCGAAGGCGACGCGCGAATAGACGTCCCGCCCTATCTCGTCGGTGCCGAACGGGTGGTCGGCGCTCGGCGGCTGGAGAACGCTCAGGTAGTCCTGTTCGTCGGGGTCGTAGGGAGTGAGAAAGTCCGCCGTGGCCGCCAGGAACAGCATGGCGACCAGCACGAGCAGGCCAAACCAGGCAAGGCGCACGCGCAGCAGCCGGCGCAGGAAGTCCAGCGGCGTTCCGCGACGATGGAGGGCGGCGCCCGGCTGGTGGACTGGCGACACGCCCCTGGAAGGCGCGCTGGGCGCCGACGGGTCCGTGGCACCGGTCGGCACGGCCGGGCCTGGGTGACGAGGCTCCACGTTGAGCGTCATCGGCGCACCTGCTACTCGTACCTGATGCGCGGGTCCGCCAGGCCGTACACCACGTCGGTCGCCAGATTGGCCAGGAGGACGACCAGCGCCAGGACCAGGACCGCGGCCTGCACCGTCGGGAAGTCGCGAAAGAAGATCGAGTCGACGATCATCCGTCCCATCCCGGGGATAGAGAAGATCGTCTCCGTGATGACGGCCCCGCCGATCAGCGTCCCGATCTGGAGCCCCACCACCGTGCTGATCGGGATGAGGGCGTTCTTGAAGGCGTGGCCCATCACCACGCGCGTCTCTTTCAGGCCCTTGGCCCTGGCGGTCTGCACGTACTCTTGCTGGAGCACTTCGAGCAGCGCCGACCTGATCTGTCGCGTCAGGACGGCGGCAATGCCGAGGCCCAGTGTCACCACTGGCAAGACCATCAGCCGCAGGTTCTGTCCGAGATCTTCCCAGGGCGCCACGTAGCCGGATGGCGGCACCACGTGCAGCCAGAGGGAGAACGCGTAGATCAGCAGGATCCCGAGGAAGAAGTGGGGCACAGCGAGGCCGCTGAAGGCGACCATCGTCGCCACCACGTCGGCCGCGGAGTTCGGTCGCAGGGCGGACACCGTGCCAGCGACAACCCCGAGGACCAGCGCTAGCAGCATCGCCAGAACGGCGAGCTCGAGGGTCGGGACCGCGTGGTTCGCCAGCTCGACCCCGATGGGCAGCCCGTCGCGCAGCGAGACGCCGAAGTCGCCGTGGAGCGCGCGGCCAACCCAGTCGAGGTACTGGAGCGGGATCGGCTTGTCCAGGCCCAGCTGCGCGCGCAAGGCGCGGTACGCCTCGGTGTTGCTCGCGTTCTGGTCGCCCAGCATCATGAGCGCCGGGTCGCCAGGCAGGAGCAGGATCAGCGCGAAGGCGAGCACCGTCGTGATGAGCACGATGGGCACCATCGCGACCAGGCGGCGAACAATCAGCCTGCGCACGCGTCTCGATCCCCCCTACACCTGGTGGCCAGGCTCTATGAGCTGGCCGACACCGTCCGGAACTGCCACGAGTTCGTCATGGTGGGCGGGAATCCGGCGAGACGTTTATTGAGCCCCCAATTCCAGTTCTGGATCCAGACGTAGCCGTAGTAAGCCAGGTTGAAGTCGAGCTTCTGCACGTCGTGGTAGGCGGCGTCCCGCTGGGCGATGTCGTACGACCCACTGGCTTTGTCCAGCGCGGCGTCCATCTCAGCATTGCTCAGGTGGGCGACGTTGAAGCTCCCGTTGGACCACAGGAACGTGCGCAGTGGCGGGTCGGCGTCCCCGGCGTTGCTCGGGTTCCGCATGGAGGCGACGTGGAACTCGCCGCCGCCGCTCAACAGACGCTGCGTCCAGGCGGCGCGCTCGAGTACGTCGATCTGGGCGCGAATGCCGATTTTCTCCCACATCTGCTTGATGATCTGAGCCTGGAGCTTGTCCACCTCCCGCGAGATCACTGTGAACGTGACGTCGATGCCGTCGGGGTGGCCTGCTTCGGCCATCAAGCTCTTGGCCTTGTCCACGTCGAACCAGTAGTGCGGCAGGCTGTCGTCGTAGCCCAGTGAGCCGGGCAGGAGCAGGAACTTCGTCGCGGCGCCGGCCCCCTGGCCCAGCGTCTTCGCGATGGACTCGCGGTCGATGGCGTACAACGCCGCCTGCCGGAGCTTCAAGTTGTCGGCGAACGGGCCGCCGCGCGAGTTGAAGATGAGGCGGTACGCGTTGCCGCACCAGGGGCCTTCGACCAGCGAGAGGGTCGACTCCGCTTTGACAGCGGGCAGATCTTTCCCCTGGATGAGCTCGGTGAAGTCGATGTTGTGAGCCCGCAGCTCCAGGAGTCGCACCGAGTCGTCGATGATCAGCCGGTAGGTGATGCCGTCCAGGTACGGAAGAGCCGTGCCATCGCCAGCTTTCATCCAGTAGCCCTCGTTGCGCGTCAGGACCACCCTGTCGCTTGGCTTCCACTCGACGAACTTGAATGGGCCGGAGCCAACGGGGTTGCGGGCGAACCCATCGGCGCCAAGCTTCTCGAACGCCGCCTTCGACATGGGGTAGGTGTACGCCCCGGACAGCTGTTGTGGCAGGGATGGCGACGGCTGCGTAAGGTTGACCTTGACCGTGTACGGGTCCTGCACGGTGATGGGATTGGTGAAGTCGACGCCATTGAGGACGCCTTTGGCCAAGGACTTCGGCTCATTGATCATGCGCTCGAAGTTCCACTTCAGCACATCGGCGTTCCAGTCGCTCCCGTCGTGGAACTTCACGCCCTGGCGCAGGTGAAAGACGCCGGTGTTGCCCGAGAATTCCCACTTCTCCACAAGCCCAGGTGTGGGCACCCAGTCCCCCTTCTCATTGGGGTTGAAGAAGAAGAGCGGGTCGAAGATCATGTAGTGGGTCGAACCTTCGGCGGAGTTCAGGATGTTGTCGAAAGTGACCCAGTCGTTCTGGACGGCGGTGGTGATAGTCCCGCCACGCCGCGCGACCGCGGCGGTCGCCACGCTGTTCGGGGTCGGCGCGGCGACGGCGGTAGGCGCGGTGGTGGCGACAGGCGCAGCCGGCGGCGCCGCGGCCGTGGCAGCGCCGCCCCCGGCTGGCGCGTCCGCCGAGCGCCGCGTGCAGGCCGCGAGGCCGAGGGCGGCGCACGAGGCCGCCATCCCCGCGACAAACGTGCGCCGGGTGAGGCGCTTCCCCACGGGATGGCTCGTCATCACCTGTCCCCCCTGTCCTGCGACCGGCCCGCCGCGCGATCAGCGATTAGATGTGCCCCCCGATTGTGCCCGCGCCCCCGCGGTCATGCAAGCCGTCGGCTGCTCGTGGGTGTGACCGGAAGAGGTACGGGGGCTACCGGGCGGAGGGGTGGAGCAGATACGGTGGGTGGAGCTTCCTAACAAGGCCCGTCGCTGATTCGAGCAACGACGGGCCGAAGGAAGGCCCGATGCAGACCGATGACCTCCCGCCAACGATGCTAGCACCGCTGCTGGAGCTGGCCCGCGTGTTGCTGGAGCTGGCCCGCAGCCACCGCGACCAGCCGCTAGCCCGCCATGAGCAGGCGGTGCTCGACGCCTGGCGGGCGGTCGCGCCGGAGGTGCTGGCGGCCACGATCCGGCAGGCCACGACGGGGCTGGACCCCACCCAGCGCCCTATCGCGGCCACCTGCGCCGGCTGTGCGCAGCGCCGCTCCGTGCAGAGTCGACGGCAGCGCCAGGTGCAGACCCGGCTCGGGCCGGTCACGCTCGAGCGGCCGTGGCATCACTGCGCGGCCTGCGGGCACGGCTGGAGCCCGAGTGACCAGGCGCTGCGGTTAGAGCCGGGCCAGCGCACCAGTGCTGGACTGGCGGCGTGGGCCGCCCGGGTGGGGGCGCTGACGACCTTTCGCGAAGCGGCCACCGTGCTGGCGGACCTGGCGGGGGTGAACCTGGGCGCCGAGACGGTGCGCACCCATGCCGAGCGCCTCGGGACGGGCATCGAGCTGGACCAGCGGGCCACCACCGCCTACGTGCAGCAGCACCACGAGCCGCCCCCGGGCACCGAGGCGCCCGCACCAGGCACGCTGCTGGTCGAGGCCGATGGGGTCATGGTGCGCTACCGCGACAAGGCGCCCGCCGAGGCCTGGCATGAAAGTCAAGCTGGGGCTGGTCGGCGGCTGGCAGGACGGGCAGCTGCACGCCCCCAGCTACGTCGCCGCCCGCGAGCCGGCCCGCCGCTGTGCTGAGCGGCTGGTGGGCGAGGCGGCGCGCCGCGGGGCGCTGGCGGTGGTCGGCTGGCGGGGATCGGCCCGCGATGGCGGCGGGCACCAGGCGCTGCTGCGGCCCGTGGTGATCGTCGGCGATGGCGCCAAGTGGATCTGGGACGAGGTGGCCGCCAGCTTCGGCAGCGAGCGCACCGAGATCGTCGACTGGTACCACGCCAGCGAGCACCTCGGCACGCTGGCCGCCGCGCTCTGGGGCGACGGCACCACGGCCACCGCCCAGTGGCTCGACCACGCCAAGCATCTGCTCTGGCGGCACGGCCCGATGCCCCTGCTGGAGCTGCTTACCCAGGCGCTGCCGCCGACCCCCGCCGCCGCCAAGGTGCTCCAGCGCGAGCGCGGCTACTTCCGCACCAACGCGCGTCGCATGCAGTACCCGCCGTTCCGCCGCCAGGGACTCCCGTGTGGCTCCGGCGCGGTCGAATCAGGCGCTAAGCACGTCGTCCAGCTGCGCATGAAGCGCCCCGGTCAGCGCTGGAGCCGTCCCGGTCCGCAAGCCATCCTCGCCCTCCGCGCTCACCTCCTGTCCAATCGCCCCCTCCCCCTGGTCGCCTAATCTCCTACAAACCTCGGGCACACCCGCCGCGCCAGGGTGTGACCGGAAGACGTACGGGCTACCGTGTGGAGGGAAGGAGCGGATACGGTGAGCCGATTGGCATGAGAAAGGCCCCTGTCCGAGTCGTGGCGCGGCTGGGCAGCGTTTTCGTGGGAGGGAGGGTGATCCGAGGATGGCGCTGACGATCGACGTCCACTCGCATCTGGGTGCCCGAGACCTGGTGCGCGACGCGAGGAACCTAGCTCACACGGGGGCAGCGGGACCATGTGCTCGGGCTGAATGCCGCCAAGCTCCTCGGGCTCGCCTCGGTGCAGGGCGGTGCCACGACCTGACCAGAGCCACCGCGCGGTTGGGGAGCGGCGCCGGCAAAGCGTCACGCCAATCGCCGCCCACGGGTCAGTCCGTCCGCGCGTCCAGCCTGCACGCTCCAGGTCGGTGACCACCGGCGCGGGCGTCGGCCACGGCCATGACCTCGCCCACCGCCACTGGCCGGAGTCAGCAAACCCCACCAGAATCCGGCGGGAAACGGTAACTGGCTGTTAACTGCCTGCTCATGCACCGAGCCACGACCTCTGGCAGAGTACCGGCGCTGCCCGCAGCAGGAGGACAGGACCGACATGCCCGACGATGTCAGTGCGCCCTTACCCTTGCCGTCATCTCTACACCCGCACAGTCCGCGCCCATGCTCGCGGCGCACGTTCATTCGCGAGTTCAGCGGCGGGGTCGCGGCCCTCGCAGCCGTCACCCTCGGCTCAGGTACCGCCCTGGCCAGCGCCGAGCTCTGGCTCCAGCCAGGTGTGGCTGACGCGGGCTCACCCGAGCAGTTGCACCTCCAGTTCGGCCATGACGCGAGCCGCCAGGTGGTCGTGTCGTGGGCAACGGCGGGCCCAGTCCGGCGACCGCTGCTCCGTCTCGGGACCCCGGATGCGGGCTTCGGCAGGACGGTCCCCGCCGAGACGCGTACCTACGTCGATGGCACAAGCGGCGTGGCGGTGTACACACACCATGCCGCCCTGGACGGACTACGGCCGGACACGCACTACTCGTACACTGTCCAGCACAACGGGGGTACCCCGGCCGCTGGCAGCTTCACCACCGCTCCGCGTGGCAGAGCGCGGCTCAGGTTCACCAGCTTCGGCGACGAGGCCACACCCAATCCCGGCAACGGTCTCTGGGCGCCGGAGGCCGCTTACAACCCCCCACAAGTGGAGCAGCTCCAGCCGCTCTTCCATCTCCTTAATGGCGATCTCTGCTACGCCAACATCAGCCCGGACCGCGTCAAGACCTGGCGCGACTTCTTCTTGAACAACGAGGTGTCCGCCCGCTACCGCCCGTGGATGCCGGCCGCCGGCAACCACGAGAACGAGGTCGGCAACGGCCCGTTTGGCTTCCGCGCCTACCAGACTCGCTTCGCTCTGCCGGACAACGGCGAGACAGACCCGAACCTGCGCGGCCTGTGGTACACGTTCAAGGCCGGTTCGGTGCGCGTCATCTCGTTGAACAACGACGACGTGTGCTACCAGGACGGCGGCGACCTGTACGTTCGCGGCTACAGTCAGGGGGCGCAGAAGCGCTTCCTGGAGCGCGTCCTCCGCCAGACGCAGGCGGAGCGCGACACGGACTGGCTCGTCGTCTGCATGCACCAGGTCGCGATATCGTCGGCGCGCAACTTCAACGGCGCCGACCTCGGCGTGCGGCAGGAGTGGCTGCCTCTCTTCGACCAGTACGGGGTCGATTTGGTGGTCTGTGGCCACGAGCACCACTACGAGCGGTCGCTGGCCATCCGTGGCGTCGACAGCGGCACCGCGACGCTGCGGCCACACGTGGTCGAGGCCAGAACGGACGTGGTCGATACCAGCAAGGGCGCTGTCCATATGATCATCGGCGGTGGCGGGACGTCGGCTCCGTCGAACGCGCTGCTGTCTGACCCGCCGGTCTGCGATGTGATCATGGGCGTCGGGCCTCAGCCGCCGACCGTGCCCGGGCAGCCACGCCCGCACCGCCCCTCCACCAAAGTCAGCGAAGCCGCCACGTGGGTCGGCACGCGCGACAAGGAGCATCCCTACGGCTTCGCCAGCTTCGACGTCGATCCAGGCGAGCCGGGCGGCAAGACGCGCATGCAAGTCACTGTGTGGGATACCGCGCCGTCCACGACTGGCGTGCCGACCGTTTTCGAGCGGTTCACCCTCGAGCGACCGCGGCGCGACCGCGAGAACGAGCGTGCCAGGCGGGACCAGGAGCGGGAGCGGCGCGGGGTCGGCGTCTAAAGTGGGGCGCTAGCTACCTCGCCAGGCACCACGAGGTTGCCGGTACAGCACAGCGCTAACCATCACTTAAGCGGCCGTTCACACAGCTTGGTGGATCGGCGCACCGGTTGGCTGTAGGGTCGCTAAGCGCGAACGGGGCGCGCGGTCACAGGCAGCTGGAGGTGGCTCCGCACCACATCGGTGGTGACTCAGGCACCTGAAACCACTTCTTGTTCGAGCACGGGAGACACGAGTATGCAACGGCGCTTCAGCGTTCTAGCTCTAGCTGGTGTGTTGGCGGTGGCGGCCCTTTTTGCTCCGGCGTCAGCCGCGGCGTACTCGGGAGCTGACTTCCGACCACCGACCGACTTCCGTGGCGGCAGTTGGCTCGGCCAGAACACGCAGCAGCACAATTCCCGTGAGCCGATCAACATTGTCATCTCAGCCAAGTCCGACAAGCGCGTCAGAGACAACCCTGGTGATTACCTGCTGGCGCTCACGTTCAGCGACTGCTTCGGCGGGCAGGTGGTCCGGGCGAACGTCGATGGCAGCTTCAAGGACCAGGCCTTCGAGCTGCGCGCCGGCGGTTGCGGCGAGATCTTTGGTGGTAATCATCTGCGCGGGTGGCAGCAGAACGGAACAGGTGCGTGGTTTCTGGCGGTCAGCGAGGAGCACGGACCTCCCTGGGACCACCACATCGACAGCAATGGCTTCAACAAAGGTCGCGACGACCTGGCGCGTTCGGCAAACGGTATCGTCACGGAGCGTCTCGGTCGGTTCGGGTATCGCAAGTTCAAGACGACCGAAGAGACAGTGCGCCACATGTATGGCTCGTCGACGGGTGGGGGCAACACCGACAACGTGCCGTATGACGGCACGGTGATTGTCCTAACGGTGCAGCAGCTGACTCCTTGAGCTGCGACCGGTCCCAGTCGCCAGCCACCCTGCCGCCCGGCCACGAGAGCGGCCAACAGCGGTACGGTGACTCCGGCGTGACGGCGCGCCGCTGCTGCCTGCGGCGCGGCTCTCCTGGCAGCTCCCGGGCACCCGCAACTGTTCCCCGAGCGCAGCCGCGGGTGACCGTGCCCGAATGCGTGGCAGCAGCGGTATGATCTCTTTCGCGTAGTCGGCGGTCAGGCTCGCGTTGGGCTGGACGGGCAGAACGCCGGCCGCATTTACGTACGCGGCGTAGTTCTCCGGCTGCGAGAAGAGGTCGATGAACTTGAGCGCCGCGTCGGCATTCTGGCTCTTCGACGGCACGAACCAGGCGACGTCGTACTTGCCGGCCAACGTCTTGTTCGCGGTGGCGTCGTCTGACCCGGGGAACGAGAAGTACCCCAGGTTGATCTTCGCCGTGGCTCGAGCCGGGCGCCGCGCCTCAGTCTCGGTCTCAGTCTCGGTCAGAGCCAATCCTCGGGCGCTCCCTGCCCCAATTCGAGGGGCGCGGGTACCATACGGGGGAGACCACTATGTCCATGTCCACCCACAAAGTCGTGTTCCTGCTCGACGTCGACAATACCCTGCTGGACAACGATCGCGTCACCGCCGACCTCAAGCGCTACATGGACCACGAGGTCGGACATGAGCGGGAGCAACGGTACTGGGCCATCTTCGAGGAGCTGCGTGGCGAGCTGGGCTACGCGGACTACCTCGGCGCGCTCCAGCGGTACCGGGCGGAGTACCCGCGCGACCCGCACGTCCTCACCGTCTCCTCGTACCTGGTGAACTACCCGTTCGCCACGCGGCTGTACCCGAGCTCCCTGGACGTGATCGACCACGTGCGCCGCTGGGGTCCCGCCGTCATCCTGACGGACGGCGACGTGGTGTTCCAGCCCCTCAAGGTGGAGCGCTCGGGGCTGCTGTCAGCGGTCGACAAGAATGTGCTCATCTACGTCCACAAAGAGCACGAGCTGGACGACGTGGAGAAGCGTTACCCGGCCGACCACTACGTCCTGGTTGACGACAAGCTGCGTATCCTGTCGGCCATCAAGGAGGTCTGGGGCGACCGTGTCACCACCGTCTTTCCGCGGCAGGGCCACTACGCCTTCGACCCGAAGGCGCTGGCTGGCTACCCGGCCGCGGACCTGACCGTCGAACACATTGGCGATCTGCTGGAGTACGACCTGCCCACGTTCCGCCGCGCCGGGGGGGTGACCACGGCGCAACGCGACGTGCCGCGACCTCCTAGGAGGTCGCGGGTCGGTCCCCGAGGGTCACGGTGACCGTCGACTGCTGACCGCCGCGCAGGATCGTCAGGCTCAGCGTGTCGCCGACCTTGTGGGCGTTGATGGCCGCGGCGAGGGCCGTGTCGCTCGTGAGGGCGTCGCCGTCCACGGCGGTGACGACGTCGCGTGGCTGGAGCCCGGCGGCGGCCGCCGGCGACGATGGCGCGACCTGGCCGATCACGACGCCCGAGGTAGCCTGAACGCCAAGCTGGGCGGCGATGGCGGGATTCAGCGGCAAGTAGCTGATCCCGACGTAGGGGTGAACGACGCGGCCAGAGGTCACCAGCTGGTCGGCGATGGGCTTGGCCGTGGCGATGGAGATGGCGAAGCCGATGCCCTGCGCCTGGACGCCTGGCCCGGCCTGCCCGGCCACCAGGGTGTTGATGCCAATGACCTGGCCAGCCAGGTTGGCCAGTGGGCCGCCCGAATTGCCCGGGTTGATGGAGGCGTCCGTCTGGATGACGTCGAACAGGTTCGGGCCGGCCGGCGTCGGGCCGCCCGTCTGGCCACCCTGGGGGTCGCCTGGCTCCTGCACCGTCCTGCCGAGAGCCGAGACGACACCCTGTGTCACCGTGGGGCCACCCGGGAGAGCAAGCGCGTTGCCGATGGCGACCACCCAGTCGCCCACCTGGAGCTGGCTGGCGTCGCCAAACGACCCCATTGGCAGGTTGTCGCCGGTCACCTGGATCACCGCGAGATCGGTCTGCGGGTCAGCACCGACGAGATTGCCAGGGAAGGAGCGGCCGTCGGGCAAGGTCACCAGCAGCTGGCGGGCGCCGGCGATGACGTGGTTGTTCGTCAGAATGTGGCCCTGGGCGTCGTAGATGACGCCCGAACCGACGCCGGCCGGGACGACGAACGGCTGGTTGAACTGGCCGATCTGCTGCAGCTGCTCACTGGTGATCTGGACGACGGCCGGCCGCAGCGTCGTGGCGACCTGGCGTACGGCGCTGGTCAGGTTGTCGCTGGACTGGGCCGCCGCCAGGGTGGGCCCGACTGTGGTAGGGTACGGGGCGCGCCCGACCTCCAGTCCGGCGACGGCGGCCACGACGGTGACGATGGCGGCGCACGCGGTAGGCAGCATGCGGCGATTGACGTAACGGGTTGGCATGCGGACGGCTCCTGGAAGAGATCGCGCTAGCGGATGCCGCGTGCCGGAGCACGCTCCATGCCAGCGAGCTATCAGCTCGTCCGCTGATAGCTCACGCTTGCCAGGTGATGCCGGCCTCGGCGGCCCGGCGGCGGGTGAAGGCCAGCGCCGCCCGCGCCTGGTCGGCGGGCAGGTGCTCGACGACGATGGCGGCGCCGTCGCCCAGTTCGCGGCAGATGGCGAAGAACGTGTCGAGGTCGAGGATGCCTTCGCCGGGGGCCATCTCGTCGATGTGCACCACCAGCTCCGGTCGCACGCCGACGTCTTTGAAGTGGGCGCTCGGCGCGTAGCGGGGCCCGATCGTGGCCCACATGTGCCGCATCGCCTGGCCCGAGGCGAACACACTGGGGAGATCGCCCAGCAGGTTCACCGGGTCGAAGTTCGCCCGGACCCACGGCGAATCGACAGCGTCGAGCACCTCGCGGATGTGGGTCGGCGTGTCAAGAGTCGTCTGGACGTGGCATTCGAGGGCCAGGACGACCCCGGCGCTCTCGGCCCACGGGGCCGCCTGGCGTAGGCTGGCCACCAGCCGGTCGCGCGCCTGCCGCGTGTGGTTGTCGCGGGCCGGCCCGTAGAAAAAGCTCGGGTGGTGCGAGCCGCAGCCGCTGATGATCATCTCCGCGCCGAGCAGGCGGGCCGCGTCGAACGCCGCCCGCAGCCGCTCCAGGTCGGCGCGGCGGGCGTCGCCATCGGGGTGCACCATGTTCGGGTTGTAGCCGGTGGCCTGGACCACGCGGATGCTGGCCTCGGCCAGCACCTGGCGTACCCGCCGCGCCTGGCCGGCGACCATTGCGGCCGGCGCCGGCGTGAAGTGGGTGACGACGGCGCTGACGCCGAGCTCCGCCAGCTCCCGCGCGAGCGCGGGGGTGACCGCTTCAGGGTCGCGCGGCACCGGTCCCCCCGAGACGCCAAGACGGTGCCTCACAGGCGGCTCATGTGGGCCTCGGAGTGCAGCAGCTGCCCATTCAAGCGCATGCCGGGCGTGGCGACGAGGTAGAGAGCCGTCGCCGCCACCTCGTCAGGCGTCTGGAATCGGCCGGTGGGCGACGTCGCCGCCCGCTCGGCCGCCGCCGTCTCGGGCGGGATACCCTCAGCCGCGCCGAGCTCCTGCGCCAGGCCCTTCCACATCCCCTCCATGACGTTGGTCGGGTACAGCACCGTCGTGCAGATGCCGCGCTCGCCCAGGACGAGCGCGCTGGTCTTCGAGAGGTGGTTCAGCGCCGCCTTGCTGGCCCCGTAGGGCGCCATGAACGGCCGTCCCACGTCGGCGGCGCCCGAGCTCACGTTGACGATGGTGCCGCGTCGGCCACTGGCGGGGTGCGGCTCCTGGGCGCTCATGATGGCCGCCGCCCCCTGGGTCATGAGCAGTGCCCCCTCCACGTTGACCGCGAAGACGCGCCGCCAGGCGTCTAGCGGGACGTCAGGGAACTTCGACACGTAGTAGATGCCCGCGTTGTTGACGAGCACGTCCAGGCGGCCGACATGGGCGCGCACGGCAGCGAAAACGTCCGCCACACTCGCTTCCGACGTCACGTCACCAGCCAGACCAAGCGCTCGACCACCATCGGCGCCGATCTCGGCGGCGACCGCTACCGCTTTCGACTGGTCGAGGTCGACAACGACGGCGCTGGCGCCGGCCCGCGCCAGGGCGCGGGCGATGGCCCGGCCGATGCCGCCGGCGCCGCCGGTGACGAGCGCCACCTGGCCATTCAGGGAAGGCGGGTCCGCCATCAGCCGCCGTCGCGCATCCCTGGCATACTGGGGCGAACCCCATGGACACGTTGACGGGAGGAGGCCTGGCGGGGCGGCCGGCCGGCCGCCAGGCGTCGCCGCGCTCGGTCGCCGGCCTGCTGGACTACTCCGAGACGCGCCACTGGGCCTACCTCCTGCTCCTGCCGAGCCCGCTGCTGGTCGTCGCCGTCGCCATCTACCCGGTGGCCTACCGCGTCTGGCTCTCGTTCCAATCGTACAACTTGCTGCGCTGGCCGATCCCCCGGTTCGTCGGCCTGCAACAGTGGCCAGATCTCGCCGGAGGACCCCGTGGACGTCATGGCCAAGGGGTTCGACACGGCGATGAAGGGCTGACGACGAAGAGACGCTGGCGGGAGGAGACGGGCACATGGCGATACTGATCACTGGCGGGGCGGGCTACATCGGCCGCTGGCTCGCCAACGAGCTGGCGGAGCAGGGGCATGACGTTGTCGCCGTCGACCTGCAGGAGCCGCCGGCGGGCGCGCCGCCCGGCTTGCCCGCCGGCGCCACGTTCATCAAGGGCGATACCACCGATCGCGAGGCGATGATCCAGGCGACACGGCTCAAGCCGCTGTCGGCCATCGTCCACCTGGCGGGGATCGTGACAATGGGGTGCGAGCGCGACCCCGAGCTCGGGATGCGGGTCAATGTCGGCGGTACCGCCAACCTGCTCGAGGCGGCGCGTCTCGCCGGTGCGCCAGTCTTCGTCTTCGCCAGCACCATCTCGGTCTACGGGCCGAACGTCGCCCAGCCGATGGTCGAGGCGGTGACGCCGACGGAGCCGCTCACCTGGTACGGGGAGTCGAAGATCCTTGCCGAACAGCTCGGGCTGTACTACTGCCGCCGCTGGGGCCTGGACTTCAGGGCCGCGCGCATGGCCGCCATCGTCGGACCGTCGCGGATCGCCGGCTCCGGCTCGGCCACCATGTACACCTCGCTCATCCTCGAGAAGGCGGCGCTCGGCGAGCCGTACGAGATCGAGGTCGACCCCGAGGCTGGCACGCCCGTGCTGTACGCCCGCGACGCCGCGCGCGGCCTGGCGGCCCTGGCCCTGGCCGCGACGGCGCCGCGCCGTATCTACCACCTGTCGACCGGTCTCGCGACGGTGCAGGACCTGATCCGTCTCGCTCAAGCGCGGGTTCCGGCTGCCCGGTTCGCCTTCAGGACCGACCCCCAGCTGGGCCCGGTGTCGAAGATCTCGGCCGGCTGGGACCTGTCGATCAAGGCCGCCGAGGAGGATTTTGGGTGGCGGCCGGCCTTCACTGTCGAGTCCATGGCCGACGATCTCATGACGCTGGCGCAAGGGGGCCGGCCGGCGGCGCGCTGAGGCTCGCCGGGCTGTCGCGCGCCGCCGGTTTTCCAGGCCCGTGCGCGTGGGTGGCGGAAGTCCCGCTGGGTGAAGCGGGGCACCGCAGTGGTCAGCGCACAGTGAGAGAGTGGCGCGGACGTCCGAGGCCAGCCATCCAAGCCCCGGTACGACGGTGTGGGGGCGGCGCCGCAGACGCATAAGGGTCGGCCGGCCCCACCCTTCCCGTATACTGCCACTATGGTAGTGAATGTAGACAGCAGGGAGATGGCCGCCGCCCTGCTCTCTATCCGCACCCCCGACAGCCGCGACCTCGCTCTCCTGCCCCTCCCCCTCGCCGACCTCGGCCACGCCGCTGCCCGCCGCGCCCCCCGCGCCGCCGCCCAACGCCGCGGCGACGGCCCCCCAGCCCTCGTCGACACGGTCGCCCACGAGATCCGCGGCCCGGTGACCGCCCTGGCGATGTCCACCGAGCTCCTGGCCGACGACTACGAGAGCATGGCGCCCGAGCAGGCGCGGCTCATGCTCGGTGCCATCCACCGCCGGGCGCTGTACCTCCAGGAGCTCGTTGACAACCTCCTGTGCGCCGCGACCATCCGTGACGGCCGGCTCAAGCTGCACCGCGGCCCACTGGCGCTGGCCGATCTCCTGGCCGACACCGCGTCGGTGGTTGCCCCGCTGCTGGCGGAGAAAGGCCAGCGCCTGCGGGTGCGGGTCGGGACGCGGGTGCCGCTGGTGCATGCCGACGGCCGGCGGCTGGGCCAGGTCGCGATGAACCTGATCCTGAACGCCAGCAGCTTCGGCGGCCCCGGCCGTGCGATCGACGTTGTCGTCAGCTGCCGCGGGCGCTGGGTGCGCGTGGCCGTGGCCGACCGCGGGCCAGGGCTGCCGGCTGGCGGGGCCCAGCGTCTGTTCGAGCCGTACGTTCGCGCCGGCGGCGCCGCGACGGTCGGCAGGGAGGGCGTCGGCCTCGGGCTGTCCATCGTACGGGCGATCGTGGAGGCGCACGGCGGGCGGGTCGGCGGAGAGGACCGCAAAGGCGGCGGCGCCCGTTTCTGGATCGAGCTGCCGCTCGACTGAGCCGGGAGCTGAGAGCCGAGAGAGGACTACCATGAAAGTGCTAATCGTCGACGACGACCTCGACCTGTTGGACTTGATGACCTACGCCCTGCGCCGCGAGGGCTACGAGGTGGTCGGCGCCGTCGACGGCCAGCAGGCGCTCAGCCGCTGGGAGTCCGAGCGGCCGGACATCGTCCTGCTGGACGGCAATCTGCCCAAGATCGACGGCTTCGAGGTCTGCCGCCGCATCCGCCACGAGTCGGACACGCCCGTCATCATGCTGACGGCCCGCGACGACGAGGAGGACATCCTGCGCGGCCTGCAGATCGGCGCCGACGACTACATGACCAAGCCGTTCAGCGCCAAGCAGCTGGCGGCCCGCATGAAGACCGTCCTGCGCCGCTGCCAGAGCGACCCGTACAAGCAGCCAGCCAGCCTCGTCCAGGCGGGTGACCTCCTGCTCGACGTCCAGTCGCACGAGGTCACCTACAACGGCGAGCCGGTGCAGCTGACCCGCCTGGAGTTCCGCATCCTGTACATGCTGGCGCTGAACGAGGCCCGCATCATCCCTTACTCGCGGCTGACGGAGTACGCCTGGGGCTACTACGACGAGGGCAACTCGAACCTGCTCAAGACGCACATCTGTCACATCCGCGAGAAGCTCGGCCTGCCCCCGAACAGCAAGGGCGGCATCCGCGCCGTGCTCGGCGTCGGCTACAGCCTGACCAAGAAGTAGCCAGCTCGTCCTGAGCCTGTCGAAGGACGAGAAGCGCATCGCAAGACACGGCCGTGTCCAGGCCCGAAAGTGCCGTACGCCACAATGTAGCCAGGTACAGGCACATGGCCACCTCTGGAGGGCTAGATCCGCGTCGGCCGGACATCGGCCGGCTGCTCATCGCCTGCCCCGACCGCCCGGGGATCGTCGCCGCTGTCTCGCAGCTTCTGCGCGACCACGGCGCCAACATCGTCCACTCCGACCAGCACTCCACCGACCCCTTCGGCGGCGCCTTCTTCATGCGGCTCGAGTTTCGGCTGGAGTCCCTGGAAGACCGACTGCCCGGGCTCCAGGCGGCGTTCCAGCCGACCGCCGCGGCCTTCGCGATGGACTGGCGCCTGACCCTGGCGGCGCGGCGCCAACGGCTGGCGATCTTCGTGTCGAAAGCCGAGCACGCGCTGTTCGAGCTCCTGTGGCGCCACCGCGCGGGTGACCTACGCGCCGACATCAGCATGATCGTCTCGAACCATCGCCACCTGGAGGCCGCCGTGGCCACGTGGGGGGTGCCCTTCTACTACACGCCGGTCGATCGCGCTGACAAGGCGGCGGCCGAGACCGAGCAGCTGCGGCTGCTCGACGGTCGCGTGGACGCGGTCGTTCTGGCGCGCTACATGCAGGTGCTCAGCCCGCGGTTCGTGGCGGCGTACCCGCACCGCATCATCAACATCCACCACAGCTTCTTGCCAGCGTTCGTCGGCGCCAACCCGTACCAGCGCGCCTACGAGCGCGGCGTCAAGCTGATCGGCGCGACGGCGCACTACGTGACCGCGGAGCTGGACGCGGGGCCGATCATCGAGCAGGACGTGCAGCGCGTCGACCACCGGCACACCGCCGACGACCTGCGCCGCATGGGCCGCTACGTCGAGCGGCTCGTCCTGGCGCGCGCCGTCTCATGGCACGTCGAGGACCGCATCCTCGTCCACGGCAACAAGACGGTGGTGTTCTCTTAGCTGACGGCTGTCAGCTGTCAGCGGACGAGCCGTCAGCTGTCAGCCGTCAGCCGTCAGTACGTGTCGGAGAGGATGGCCCGGTGCGCCTGGGTCCGACACCGCCGTACGCTTTTCTAGCTGATAGCTGATAGCTGATAGCTGATAGCTGATAGCTGATAGCTGATAGCTCGTCAGATGTCTGCGTAGCAGCGCACCTCCTCGCGCGCCCCGGGGTGGGTCACGGCGCCGAGGTGCGCGTCGCCAACCGTCCTCGCGTAGCGCCACAGCACCCCCGAGCCGAACGCCGCCGGCTTCGGCTGCCACCTCTGCCGACGCTCTGCCAGCTCAGCCTCGGACAGGTCCACGTCCAGCGTCCCCGCCCGGGCGTCGATCCGGATGACGTCGCCGTCGCGCAGCAGCCCGATCGGCCCACCGGCCGCCGCCTCCGGGCCAACGTGGCCGATGCAGAAGCCGCGCGTCGCGCCGGAGAAGCGTCCGTCGGTGATCAGCGCTACCTTGTCGCCCATGCCCTGGCCATACAGGGCGGCCGTGGTGGACAGCATCTCCCGCATCCCGGGCCCGCCGCGCGGGCCCTCGTACCGGATCACCAGGACTTCCCCCTCCTTGTACGAGCGGGTCTCGACCGCCGCGAAGCACGCTTCCTCGGAGTCGAACACGCGCGCCGGCCCGGCGAACTGCTGCGACGCCAACCCGGCCACCTTGACGATGGCGCCCTGCGGCGCCAGGCTGCCCCACAGGCCAACCACGCCTCCCGTCGGGGAGAGCGGGTTGGCGGTCGGCCGCACCACGTCCTGGTCGGTCCGAAACACGACGTCGGCCAGGTTCTCGGCGATTGTCTTGCCAGTGATCGTCATGCAGTCGCCGTGGAGGTACCCGCCGTCGAGCAGCGCCTTCATCAGCAGCGGCACGCCGCCCGCCTCCCACAAGTCCTTGGCGACGTACTTGCCACCCGGCTTCAGATCGGCGATGTACGGGGTGCGCTTGAAGATCTCGGCCACGTCGTGCAGGCTGAACTCGATGCCGGCCTCGTTCGCCATAGCCGGTAGGTGGAGGCCGGCGTTGGTCGAGCCGCCCGAGGCGGCCACCACCGTCGCGGCGTTCTCGAAGGCCTGGCGCGTGGCGATGGCGCGCGGGCGGACGTTCTCCCTGATCAGCCGCATGACGGTCACGCCGGCCGTCTCGGCGTAGGAGTCGCGCGACTCGTACGGTGCCGGCGGCCCGGCCGAGCCTGGCAGCGCCAGACCAATCGCCTCGGACACGCAGGCCATCGTGTTGGCCGTGAACTGGCCCCCGCAGGATCCCGCCGACGGGCAGGCCACGGTTTCGAGCTCCGCCAGATCCGCCGCTGCCATAGTCCCCGCCGAGTACGCCCCCACCGCCTCGAACACGTCGACGATGGTGACGTCGCGGCCCTTGAAGCGGCCGGGCAGGATGGAGCCGCCGTACAGGAAGACCGCCGGAACGTTCAGCCTCAGCATGGCCATCATCATCCCCGGCAGCGATTTGTCGCAGCCGGCGATGCCGACCAGCCCGTCGTAGCAGTGGCCGCGAACGGTGAGCTCGACCGAATCGGCGATGACCTCCCGGGACACCAGGGACGACTTCATGCCTTCGTGGCCCATGGCCATGCCGTCGGTCACCGTGATCGTCGTGAACTCCCGCGGGGTGCCCTGGGCGCTCTTGACGCCCGCCTTGGCTGCTTGCGCCTGGCGCGCCAGCGTGATGTTGCACGGCGCGGCTTCGTTCCACGTCGTCGCCACGCCGACGATGGGCTGATTGATCTCCTGCTCCGTCAGGCCCATGGCGTAGTAGTACGACCGGTGGGGCGCCCGCTCAGGTCCGACGGTGACGTGCCGGCTGGGGAGTCGGGACTTGTCGACTGTGTCCGCCATGGAGGCTCCTTTGTGGTTTTGGATCCTGCGGATTGAATTGAGCTGCGACAGCCCTCGTACGAGGAAGGGCCATTGTAGTCACAACACCCAGCTGCCAGCGGTCGACGGCGAGGCACCATGAGCCCCCGCGAGATGTTTAGAATGCGGCTCATGCGCGGCAGACGACAATGACAGGCAAAGAGGGGCTGTGATGCACGGGTGGCAGGGCCTTGGGCGCCGGGCAGCGCGGGCGCTCGGCGGTGTGGTGCTGGTCGCGGCTCTGTCAGCGTGGGCGCTCCCGGTGGCGGCGCAAACAGCCGGCTCCGGTGGCTGGACCGCGGGACCGGACGCCACTGGCGACAACAGCTACAGCGGCTACGTCGACGTGCCAGCAGGCGGCGCCGTCGTTCCAGTGGGGGCGTCCGTCCTCGTCGGCGGCTGGGTCGTGGACACCACTGCCCAGGGCTGGGCGGGCATCGACCAGGTGCAGGTCTACAGCGGCCCTCTGGGCAGCGGCGGCAAGCAGGTCGCCACCGGACTGGTCGCCCAGGACCGGAGCGACGTGGCCAGCGCGCTGAACAACCCCCTCTGGTCGGCGTCGGGCTTCAGCGCGCTGGTGCCAGCCGACGCGCTCAGCTCGGGCGGGGTGACCTTGACCGTCTACGCCCACGCGCCGGCCAAGGGCTGGTGGTCCAAGCAGGTGTCGTTCAACGTCGGCGGATCGAGCACGGCCCAGGCGCAACCGACGGGGTTCGTCGCCACCCTGCAGGCGCCGTCCGAGGCCGAGGTGGTCCTCGCCCAATACCCGTACACCGTCAGGGGCATCGCCTACGACACGAACACACGCGCCGGTCTCGGCGCCGGTGTCGATCGGGTGCAGGTGTACCTGGACGGCGTCCGGGGCGTGAATGGCAGCCAGTACCTCGGCGATGCCCAGATCACTGGCACCACCTGGTCCCTGGACTTCTCGCCCACCAGGTACACCACCATCGCGCACCACAACCTGTACGTCTACGTACGCTCGGCGGTGAGCGGGCAGGAGCAGCTGCTCACGCGCGGCTTCGACATTCGCTGACCGCCGCTGGCCGGGCTCAACCCACCCAGTAGCGCAGGGCGAACATCGCGGCAAACACGGCCGCGAAACCGGTCCCAAGTACCAGGTACGACTGGTACAGCCACGTCCAGCGCCCGGCGATGGCCACGACGATGAACAGTGGGAACAGCTCGACGCCGAAGCGCATGAGCGACTGCAAGCGCCCGGCCGAGACCAGGGGCAGGAACAGGAGCGACGCCAGGATGGCGTAGCTGCGCGGCAGCGCGCGCCACGCGACCAGGGCGCCGATCGCATACAGGACGGCAAAGCCCAGGTCCAGGTAGGTGCCCGAATACCCGTAGAAGCTGCTGTAGCCGTGGAGGTAGGGATCGAGCGCCTGCCAGGCGGGCGTCGGCGTCCGCCCCCAGCCGAGCTGGGCCTCCAGGAACGCCGTCGGCCGGCCGAACTGCCACGTCAGGTAGCCCATCCAGGCGACCAGGCCCGCCGGCACGAGGCTCAAAGCCAGCAGGTCGCGGCGCGGGCGCCAGCGGCCGGCGCACGCCTGGCGGCCGAGCTCCCAGGCCAGCGGCAGGACGAGGAGGACGCCGTAGGCCCGCGTGATCGCCGCGAAACCGCCAAGCAGCCCGGCGCGCCACCAGGCGCCATTCCGCGCGTAGTAGAACGACGCGGTCGTGCACGCTAGGAACAGGGAGTGCGGATAGACCGCCGACAGGAAGACCGAGGCGGGAAAAACCAGCAGGCACAGGGCCGCGCGCGCCGCGACTGCGGCGCCGAAGTCCTGGCGGACCAGCCGTACCAGGTAGAACAGCGCCGCGAGCAGGGCCAGGTTGACGACGACAATGCCGAGCACGGCGACGGTCTCGGTGTCCTGGCGTCCGATCACCAGCGTGGCCAGCTTGATCAGCAGTGGCAGCCCGGGCCAGAAGGCGAAGGCGGACTGGTCGCCTGACTGGTAGCCGTAGCCGTTCTGGACGATGGCGACGTACCAGCGGGAGTCCCAGCCGGCCCAGGCGTCGATCAGGGCGTGGCTGGAGGCGTGCCAGGGATCGCCGTTGGCCGCGGCCGGCATCGTGTACCGCGCGAACACGCCGATCAGCAGCAGGAGCAGACGTGTGGCCGCGAACGGCACCAGGACGTCCAGGACCGGCCACCACGCCGCCGAGCGGCTCAGGAGGCCCAGCCGGGATGGCACGTGGACGAAGTGTCGCAACCCGCGCACCCCGTGTCCACTAGCCGGACCACGAACCAGGAGGCGCCGGCAGAATCGACTTCCCGGGGGCGCCGCGCTGCTATGCTCAAAGCCCGTGGATCACACGGGATGGCAGGCTCGGACACGCGCGTGCGGCGGCCCAGCGGGAATCGAGCCGTGATGGGGTCGAGCACAAAGTACATATTCGTCTCCGGCGGGGTGGTGTCGTCGGTCGGCAAGGGCATCACTGTCGCCTCCATCGGGCGCCTGCTGAAGGCTCGCGGCATCAGTGTCTCGATCTTGAAGCTGGACCCCTACATCAACGTCGACCCCGGCACGATGTCGCCGTACCAGCACGGCGAGGTGTTCGTGACCGACGATGGCGCCGAGACAGACCTGGATCTGGGGCACTACGAGCGGTTCGTCGACGAGAATCTGACCCGCGCCTCGAACGTCACCACCGGCCAGATCTACTCGGCGGTCATCGCGCGGGAGCGCCGCGGCGACTTCCTTGGCGGCACCATCCAGGTGGTCCCGCACGTCACCAACGAGATCAAGGAGCGCATCGAGCGGGTTGCCAAGCTGGCTGGGCCGGATGTGGTCATCGCCGAAGTGGGTGGGACCGTCGGCGACATCGAGTGCCTGCCCTTCCTGGAGGCGCTGCGCCAGATCCATCGCGAGCTGGGCTCCGAGCGCACCCTGTTCGTGCACGTGACCCTGCTGCCGCACGTTGGGGCGACGGGTGAGCTGAAGACGAAGCCGACCCAGCACAGCGTGAAAGAGCTCCGCTCCATCGGGATCCAGCCGGACGTGATCTGCGCCCGGTCCGACTACCCGGTGGCCGACGACATCCGCGACAAGATCGCCCAGTTCTGCGATGTCGACCAGCGCGCCGTCGTGCCGCTCGAGACGGCGGACACGATCTACAACGTGCCGCTCATACTGGAGGAGGCCGGCCTCGGCGACTACATAGTCGAGCGACTGGGCCTGCCGTCCGGCCCGGCCGATCTGGGCGTCTGGCGCGCGCTGGTCCGCCGCTCCCGCACCGTCAAGGACGAGGTGACGATCGGCGTCGTCGGCAAGTACGTCGACCTACAGGACGCCTACATCTCGGTCCGCGAGGCGCTGTACCACGCGGCCTGGGCGCACAACCGCAAGCTCGTCCTCCGCTGGATCGACTCCCAGACGCTGGAGGGCGAGGGCGACTGGGAGCGCCCGCTCGAGGAGCTCAACGGCATCGTCGTGCCGGGCGGATTCGGCTACCGTGGCGTCGAGGGCAAGATCCGAGCCGCCCGGTTCGCCCGCGAGCAGGGTGTCCCGTACCTGGGGCTCTGCCTCGGCATGCAGGTGATGTGCGTCGAGCTCGCCCGCCAGTACTTCGGCTCGGACGAGCCGAACTCGACCGAGTTCGACCTGTTCACCCGTTACCCCGTGATCGACCTGCTGCCGGAGCAGCGGGACGTCGAGGCGAAGGGGGCCACTATGCGCCTCGGCGTCTACCCCTGCCAGGTGAAGCCGAACACGGCGGCGGCGCGGGCCTACGGCGAGCCCATCGTCTTCGAGCGGCACCGCCACCGCTACGAGTTCAACAACGTCTTTCGCGACCAGCTCGCCGCGCAGGGGCTGGTGTTCTCCGGCACGTCGCCGGACGGGCGACTGGTGGAGGTCGCCGAGCTGCGGGACCACCCGTTCATGCTCGGCAGCCAGTTCCACCCAGAGCTGAAGAGCCGTCCGAACCGGCCCCACCCGCTGTTCCGTGACTTCGTCGCCGCCGCGGCGGCCAACGCGGGCGAACAGCTGCCACTGCGCGTCGCGCCGGTCGACTGGTCGCCGCTGGCGATCCAGCCCGCCCACGTCGATGGCTACGCTGAGCCGACCGCGACAGCCGCCAAGGACGCCGCGGCCGCCGACTGACCAAGCGCGTAGCGCGAACAAGAGGAAGAGCCCAAGCACGTGGAGCTCAGATGACGAGAAGCAAGCAAGTCTTGAGACCACCTGCTTGGGCGTCCAGTATCCTGCCCGCATGCGCATCCTCGTCACCGGAGGGGCCGGGTTCATCGGGTCGCACGTCGTTCGGGGATTCCGAGCGGCCGGCCACGACGTGGCGGTCCTCGATGACCTGTCAACGGGCAATCGGGCCAATCTCGACCCGTCAGTTCGCCTCTACCAGATGGACATCCGCGACGCTGCCGCCCAGTCTGTCTTCGCCGACTTCCGGCCCGAGGTTCTCGACCACCACGCCGCGCAGGCCAATGTGCCAGCGTCGGTAGCGGACCCGGTGTTCGACGCCAGCGTCAACGTCCTGGGTGGGCTCAACCTCCTGAAGCTGGCCGCGCAGCACGGCGTTCGCAAGGTCGTCTACGCGTCGTCCGGCGGCGCCATGTACGGCGAGCCAGACCGGGTCCCGGTGCCCGAGACCGCCGCCGTTCGTCCGCTGTCGCCCTATGGCGCCAGCAAGCAGGCGTTCGAGGCCTGGCTGGGCGTGTACCAGCGGACCTTCGGCCTGGACTTCACTGTGCTGCGCTACGCGAACGTCTACGGCCCGCGGCAGGGGATCCGCGAGGAGGGCGCCGTGGTCGCCGTCTTCGCAACGCGCATGGCCGCCGGCCAGCCGGTCACGATCGACGGCACCGGCGAGCAGACCCGCGACTTCGTCCATGTGGAGGATCTGGTGCGGGCCAACCTGGCCGCCCTGGAGCGGGGCGCTGGTGTGGCAGTCAACGCCGGGACGGGGCGCGAGATGTCGATCAGGGAGATCTTCGAGCTGATGGCCGAGCTCGCCGACTATCACCAGCCGCCAGGCCACGGGCCGGCCCGCCAGGGCGACGTGGCGCGCATCGCCCTCGACCCGTCGCTGGCGCAGGCGCAGCTTGGCTGGCGCGCCGAGATCCCACTACGGGACGGCTTACGCACCACCTACGAGTACTTCCGCGGCCTGCCCGGCTGAGCGACCATGGCCGACGCTGACGCCCACGTCGTCATCCTGGCAGGGGGCGAAGGAACCCGCCTGTGGCCGTTGTCCAGGAGTCGGCGCCCAAAGCAGCTGCTGCGACTCAGCGGCGACCGCAGCCTGATCCAGCAGACGGTCGACCGGGTGCTGCCGCTGGTGCCGGCCGAGCGGGTGCTCGTGGTCACCGAGCGCTCGCACGCCGACGATCTGCGCGAGCAGCTGCCGGAGCTGCCGGCGGCGAACGTCCTGGTGGAGCCCACCCGGCGCAACACCGCGGGCGCTCTGTTGCTTGCCGCGCTGGCGGTGCAGGCCCGCGCTCCCGAGGCGACGTGGGCGTCGCTGCACGCGGACGCCTACATCCTGGACGACCACGAGTTCCGCCGGACCCTGGCCGCCGCCCTGGAGGCGGCCGCCGACGGGCGCCACCTGGTGACGACGGGCATCCGGCCGCAGGGACCGTCGACAGCTTACGGCTACATCGAGCAGGCCGAGGCGATCGGCGCGGCGCAGGGCTACCCCGTCTATCGGGTGGCCCGCTTCGTGGAGAAGCCCGACCTGGAGACTGCCCGCCGGTACGTCGACAGCGGCCGCTTCCTGTGGAACCCGGGGGTGTTCGTCTGGCGCAACGCCGCTATCCTGGCCGCCTTCGAGCGCTACCAGCCAGCGATGTACGCGATGCTCACCGCGGTCCCGCCGGCAGCGATCGACGGCGTCTACCCGAACATACCACGGGAGAGCATCGACACCGGCATCATGGAGCGCGCCGACAACGTCGCCACCATCGCGGCCACCTTCCGCTGGAGCGACATCGGCAGCTGGGGCGAGCTGTGGGAGGTGTCGGCGCGCACCGAGAGCGGCGACGTCGTCCGCGGCGCGGGTCGCTACCTGTCGGCCGACAGTCGGGACAACCTGGTGTATGCCGAGGGTCGGACGGTCGCCCTGGTGGGCGTGCACGACCTGGTCGTCGTGGAGACCGCTGACGCCGTCTTCATCTGCCCGCGTGACCGGGCCGTAGACGTCAAGCAGATCGTCCAGAAGCTCCAGGCGGAGGGCAGGCGGGAGCTGCTGTAGCCCGATGGGGCGGTGGCCTGACTAAGTGCGCCGCCGGCTATTGGCGATATCCGCCCGAGAAGATCCGCTGTGCGGCAGGGAAAGCCTGGGCGCGGATACAGGCGCCGATCCAGAAACGCGTGCCCCTGTGGCCCGCCATAGGTCAGGAACACCCCTATCTGGCAGTTCTCGGTCTTGCCGGCCGTCCCGGTGTACTGCCGTTGCACGCCTACCGACTTGGTGCCTTTCTTGAGCAAGCCGGTCTCATCCACCACGAGGACGCCATCGGCGTCCCCGAACGCCTCAGCGACGAAGCGGATCAGTTCATCGCGGACAGCGTCGGCGTCCCAGCGTGCGCCCTCCAACAGCCGCTGGATCCCTTGAGGATCGGCCTCGCCGACTGCCTCCGCCACCTGCCAACCGTTCTTGCGCTCGACGGGGCCGAGCAGCCCGCGCCGGTACCTGGCGCTGCGCTCGCGAACTTCCTGCCGCTAGAACAACGGGGCCAAGCGGGCGGGGAACGCCGCGACCGCCTCATCCCACGCGTCGACCGTGTCAGGCTGCTGTCCCACCACCTCCATGGCAGCCAGGATCACCCCCTCGCCTCATTCCGGTCAAGTGAGTCTGTCGTTGTTCCCAAGGTTGGCGGTCAGGTCCAGCGCAAACGGCTGGGCGATGAGCGTGCCGAGGGTGAGAATCGCCGTCGCAAGAAGTACCGGCGCCAGTTGAAAGAAGACCACCGTCGACGGCGGGAGCGCCCGAGCCGCACCAAGTAGGATGAAGGCGCTGCCCATCACCGCCAGGCCGATCGCCACCGCCCGCGCTGGAGCCCAGCGCTGGCTGAACGCGGTCACGTGGACCTGCGCGGCGACCCCCAGAATAGCGGAGATGACAAAGATCAAACTCACCCCCGTCTCATCGCCAGTGGCGCGTCGCGCGGCGAGTGGCAGCCCTAAATAGAACTGCACATACAGGGCGAAGTAGCCAAGCATGCCGACTGAAAACGATACGACCGGACGATTGCTCAACGCCTCGCGCCAGTCGCTGAGCACTGGCCGAACCAACTCTACCGTCGCTGGTTGGGTTTGTCCAAGCAACAACCGCGCTTGCAGCACCGCCAGAGCCAGGAACAACCCGGCCGCGGTCGTTCCGGCGACGTGGAAATCCAGACTGACCAAAAAGCCCCCCAAGACCGGTCCAAGCAGCAGACCAGCGTTCGCGAACACACCAAGAACGGCAAACGCCTCCACAGGCCGCACGCCGGCCGCCTGGGCCAGATAGGCGCGCACGGCCGGATTGAAGACGGCGCCCGCAAAACCGCTGAGAAACGCCCCCACCACCAGACCCGGCAGGCTCGTGGCAAAGGCGAAAGCGAGAATACCGATCGCGCGAATCAGCAGTCCACAGACGATCACTCGCGGTGGTCCGAGGCGGTCGGACAGGGTGCCGCCCACGAGAAACAAGCCCTACTGACTGAGCGTGCCGGCGCCAAGCACCAGGTCGATCAACGACGTGTTCAGTCCGAGATCGTGCGTCATGTGCCCGGGTAGGTAGGGGTACAACACGAAGAAGCCGGTGTTGATGGTGAACTGAGACACAAGCAACACCCGGACGGCCGCGGGGAACGAGCCAAATCGCTCCAGGCTCTGCTTCACGGGTGCGCGCGCCGTGGATCGGCGAGGTCGCCCAGACTGTCGCCGAGGAGATTCACGGCTATGGTGGCGCAGCCGATCGCCAGCGCGGGCGCGACAATCACCCACGGTGCGGTCTGAAAGAACAGGCGCCCGCTGTTGACCATAGCGCCCCACTCCGCCTGCGGCGGTTGCACGCGAGCCCGAGGAATGACAGGGCCGTCAGGCTGAGAATCGCGGCCCTGAGATTGGTCGAGGCGAGCACCAGCGCCGGGCCGGCCACGTTGCGCAGGACGTGCTTCAGGGCGATCTGGCGCGAGCTGGCGCCGAGCGCACGGGCGGCCAGGACATACGGCCGATGGAGCTCCGAGACGAACAGCGCTCGGTACAGCCGCGCGTACCAGGGCCATTCGGTCATGACCAGCGCCAGCAGGACATGGCCGAACGATTTGCCCAGCACGCCGGCAATGGCCAGCGCGACGACCAGCGCCGGCAGCGTGAGCAGACCAACGACACACCTACTGAGCAGCGCGTCCGGCCAGCCGCCGACCAGACTCGCGGTGATGCCGACCAGCAGGCCCAGCCCCGAGCAGCCGACGACCACCAGCAGCGTGCCGAACAGCGACAACCGTCCGCCATGCAGCAGCCGACTCAACAGATCGCGGCCGAACTCGTCGGTCCCCCATGGCGCATCTGCTGAAGGCATGGCGAATTTGTTGGCGAGCTGTGTGTGCTCGGGATCCACCGTCCAGATCAGCGGCCCAGCGGCGACCGCCGCCAGGAGCAATGCCAGCACGGCACACACCGCCAGCCCAACCGGGTCGAGCGGTCTCATGCTGGCCGTAGTCGCGGATCCACCAGGCGCACCGCCACGTCGGCCGCCAGGTTGACGAGCACCACCAGCCAGCCGACCACCAGGACAAAGCCCTGCAGCACCGGCACATCGCTGGCCAGCGCCGCGTCCGCGCCCAGCCGGCCGAGACCAGGCCAGGCGAATACCCATTCAACCACCGCCGCGTTCGCGAAGAGCGCCGTCAGATCGAGCCCGATCACCGTCAGGACCACGGGCAACGCATTCGGCAACACGTGCCGCCGCAGCACCACCCGTTCAGTGACGCCCTTGGCGCGGGCAGTGAGCACGAAGTCCAGCCCGCGCACGTCGGCCACCGGTCGATTGTTAGCAAACGACCGACCGAAGTCGAAGCGGAGTGCGCCGGCCCACCAGCGGAGGTAGCGCTCATACACGGGCCGGTCGAGCCCCAGCTCGACGCGTTTGGCGGCCACGTCGCGCTCGTCCAGTTGGACGCCAGTGGCGCCGGCGGCGAGCGCCATGCGCGCCGGATCGACCGGTGCCATGACGCTCAGTCCGAGGGAGATCAGCGTCACCAGCACTAGCAATGGCACCGCCTGTACGAGGCGCGCAAGAACGAGCGAGAGCATCAAATCAGGCGCGCGCGACTGGAATCGACAACTCGAAGTGGACAGCCTCGGAAAATCCGTCCGTATTGCCGTGGCCGTCGTAGATAAGCGTCGTAGGCATCGCCCGTCAGAACGCTTCGGCGCCCGGCACGCTGGCATTCGTGTGCAGGTAAATCGTGTCGTAGCCGTCTACGTCGGCTACGAACTGCCTGGCCCGCTCGACCAGGGCGCGCGCGATGCCGCGCCGGCGATGGTCGCGCGCAATGTATGCCCGCAGCACCTGCGCGACCGCCGGCCCGGTGTAGCGTTCGGCTAGCCACGCCGGATGAGGCGGCGCATTCGGAGCGACATTGACGACTGAGATCGTACCGGCGACCTCGCCCGACACGTCGTCGAGCGCCACGAAGAGCGCCTGGCGCGGGTGATCGACGTAGACGCCCTGCAGGTCATCGACATCCCAGTGCCACTCCGGTCGGTATTCGCTGCGCAGATCCTCGCGCGTCACACGCAGAATGTGTTCGCGCACTGCCGCAAACTCGCCAGCTTCGATCTCGCGGATGGTGACTCCCGCAAGCGCTACTGGTGTGTGGCTGGTCATGGTCGAATCCTGAGCGTCAGGTCGATCTTGTAATTCTCCAGCGGGTGCGGCACATACCCGACGACGCGCGGCGACGCGGTTACGATCTGATTCGGATTGACCAGGTACACCACCGGTACGTCCTGTCCAACCAGGGTCTGGATGGTGCTCAGCAGGGACTGCCGCTGCGCTGGATCGGACGTCTGGTTGTACTGCCCGAACGCCGCGTTGACCTGCGGGTTGCTGTAGCGATCCTTGTTGGTGCCGGAGGGTGTGTAGAGCGTGGCGATTGCGCCGCCGCCAAGGTCGCCAAACGGCGCGACGCCGTATGAATATAGCGTCGCATCGAAGGCGTTCGTCGCGACGGTGGTATTGATGTCCGAAAACGTTTCCAAACTTACCTCAATCCCGACACTGCGCAGTTGATCCTTGAGCGCGACCGTCAGCGGCCCGAGCTCAGCCCGGCTCGCATACGCGCCGAGCTTGAATGCCAGCCGCTGGCCGTTCTTAGTCCGAATTCCATCGCCACCCGGCAGCCAGCCCGCCCCATCAAGCACCGCGCGCGCCTGAGCGCTATCGAATTGTTGTGTCGACAGGACGCCAGCGAGACCGAGGTTCTCCGGTGCCAGACCGGTCGCTGTCGTGCCGACGCCGTTCATGACCCCATTGAGCAGCGCCTCGCGATCTACGGCAAGTGCAATCGCGCGGCGGACGCTCACGTCGTCGAGGGGCGCCCGATTGACATTGAGCAACATGTCGTCCTGGCGACCGAACGGAAAACTAAACACCTGAAAGCCGGCGGCCTGCAACGGCGCAACGTCCGAGGGCAGCAAGGCGTGGGCGATATCGACGTCGCCTGCCTGTAGCGCCAGGACGCACGCGCTGACATCGGGAATGTAGCGCACGAAGATCGTGCGGACCGCCGGTGCGCCTGCCCAGTAGCTGGAGTTGGCCTGCAGCGTCATGGACTGTTGCGCGATCCAATCGGCAGAAACGAACGGGCCGGTGTAGATCGGGTTGCCATCGGCATCCAGGGATGTCGGGAACTGGTTCTCCGCGACGTGTAACTCGGTGGTGGGTTGGGCGCTCGCCGGACCGGTGGCGATCACCGCCGAGCCCAGCACAACGGCCGTGGCGAATCGATGGTCAGTACGCATGTTGGTCTCCTATCGCAGCGTTGGTGTGGGTCGGACGCCGAGTCCGGGTTCGCCGCTCAGGACCAGCCTCGTTTCGGTCCCCAGGCCGGCCCACGGGTCGTGCTCGAGCAAGAGGTGTCCGTCGAGGTCCAGGTAGTCGGCGAGGCCCGCCAGGTGAACCGACGGCGCAAGGCCAAGCGAGCTCGACACGACGCACCCGAGCATGACCTGCAGACCCGCGGCGCGCGCCGCGTGCACCATCGCGACGGCCTGGCGAATGCCGCCGCACTTGGCGAGCTTGACGTTCACGCCCCGGACGACGCCCCAGAGCCGCGGCACGTCCCGTGCGGTGAGGCCATCCTCGTCCGCAAAAATCGGGACCCCGCACTGGTCCTGCAGTTTGCGAAGCTCCGCCAGGTGACCGGGCGGCAACGGCTGCTCGATGAGCACCGGTTGAAACGCAACGACGGCTTCCACGCGCTCGCGCGCAGCTTCAATTGGCCAGCCGCCGTTGGCGTCCAGGTACAGCGCCGCCTCCGGCGCCGCGGCACGGACAGCGGAAACCAGTCGAACGTCTTCGGCCACGGCGGGCAGACCCACCGTAAGCTTCAGCATCCGATGGCCGCGCGCTTACGCCGCGCAGGCCGCTGCGGCTGCTTCAGCAAGCGAGCCGATGCTGATCGTGAACGCTGTCTGAAAGGCCCCGCCCGGTAGGCCCAGCAAGCGGTGCACCGGCTGCCCGATGCGCTGGCCAAGCCAATCATGAAACCGCGGAGTCCAACGCCGCCACGACGGTTGGCTGGTCGCATCGACTGACCGCCAGGTCATCCAACCAGGCCAGCGCGGCGAACGGATCCGCCCATCCTGCGAGCTCGTCCCGTAGCGCGACGAGTGCGCCGAGAATGACTTCGAGCGGCTGCCGATAGTAGTTTGTCGCCGCGGCCTCACCATGACCGACCAGACCGTCGTGTTCCAGGCGAACGACGACGACGTCTTTGACGGCGGTCGTTCCGCGGGAGATGCGCAGCGGCGAACGCAATGCGAGTCGATCGATGGCCCAACTCAGCTGCATGGGTTTCAGTCGACCTCTACCGTGACCAGATCGCGCAGCCGATCGGCGCGCGCAGTTGTCGCCTGGTAAGTGGGGCCGGTGAGGACAAAGCAGCCGTGGCGGCTGAAGGAGTGCAGCACCGGGATCGATGCGATTCGCCCGGGTGCACATCCACCTGGCAAAACACGACGTCAGGCTCCTGCGCGAGTGCGTCCACCCCAGCCAGATGGCGCAAGGTGCCCGGTGGAAAACGGAAGTAGCGCACCGCGGCAACCCGCTCGAGTTCCGCCATCGACGCTGGCACTGGTCGATACGAGCCGTCCAGGGCCAGCCCGTGCAGGTCCACCCCCGCAAGCTGCAGGAGCTGGGTGATGCGGTCACCGCCAGCGCGCCGATGGGCCTCGCCGAAGACCACACCGTCCCGATCGACAAACACCTCGACGTGGAAGAGGCCGTGCGCTGCACCGAGGAGGGCCAGGCCGCGCATGACCGTGGTGCGCACCTCCGCGTCGAGTTCATCCCCGAGCGTTACCGGCAGGGTGTGGCCGAGCTCGACAAAACGCGGCGGGCCGGTCGTCTCCTTCGCCGTGACGGCCAGCACGTGCGGGCGGCCGCCAACCCACACGCCCTCCACGCTGTATTCGCGCGCCGGTTCGAGGGAACCTTCGACGAGAAACGAACCGGTCGGCTGGACGGTACGGACGTGCGCGACTGCCGGTGCGACGTCATGAGCAGTGGTTGCGCGCGAGATGCCGCGGCTGCCAGTACCCACCAGGGGCTTGACGATCCAGGCGCCGGCCTGGCTGTCCAACAGACGAAGCAGGTCGTCCTCGGAGGCACACAGGCGGTAAGCCGGCTGACGCAAGCCAGCCTTTGACAGCGTCTGGCGCGTAAGCCACTTGTTCTGCATCCGCTGCACCGCAGCCTGGGAATTCCAGGCGACGCCAAGGTGGGCGGCAATATCCGCGGCGGCTTCAACTGAGTCTTCGCGCGACACGAAAATGCCCGTGAATGGCGACGCGCGGTGCGCACACGCGACCCGCTTGAGGAGCAGCGCGCGCTTCGCGAGTCCCAGATGGGCCGCGATGCGCGCGTCAGCCTGGGCGGCGACCTCGGGGAAGCGGCCGAACGCGTCGTCCGGGCCGAGCACCGTCAACCGGATGTTCACCAGCAGCAAGTGCTCCATCGGTCCACTCACGCGAGACACGATCTATAGAGGTAGATCGTGGTTGGACCACTGTGCAGCGAGAAGAATGGAAACGGTTCCGCCGCCACACCAGTAACGCCCTGGCCAAGAAAGCGCGGCACAATGGCACTGCCCGTCTGCGCGTACACCGCGCCCGGAATGTCGCGGTCACGGGCGCGCACGAGCAGCGGATCGAAGCTCCCGTTGGACACGGTCATTCCCGTCGCCAGGACGGCATCGGCATTTTCGATGACCTCCGCCCAGGACTGGCTCACCGGGTCACCCCACTCCGTCTGGCCAATGTTGAAGTCGCACGGCAGGCAGTCCGCGCCCAACCCACGCAGCGCCAGAATCAGGCTGTTCACCACGCCGACCAGCGCCACGCGCATGCCCGGCTGAGGATTCAGCAGCCCAACCACGCGGCGGGCGCGGTACACCGACTTCTCGAGCGTCGTGCCCCCTGGAATGACTACCGTGTCGACACCTGGCTGCCGCTCGTGTGGCACCGCTAGACCAAGGTACGCAACCAGCGCGGCGATGCGGATGGCCACTCGCTCATGGCCGAGCAACTCCGCGAGGGTACGGCCGGCGCAGTCGTCGACCTCAGTCTGTGGCAGCTCATCAGCCTCTACGGAGCACGAGCCAACCACACATCCGGCGCGCAGGCTCAGCACCGTGTTCCGATAGACCTCGGCGCGACCGACGTGGGCCGAGCGCTGCACCGTGGACCAACTGCCCGTCACCGAGATACTTTCAGGGTCCGCGCCCAACTCGCCACGTAGCGCCATGTCCACCAGCCCGACCGTGTCGAGCATCAGACAGCAGCCACCTGGGCCATCCGGAGCCGCACCCGATTCGCGGCGGCCTCGGCCAGGTCGCGCGCGTGGCCGCCCGCGCGGTCCAGGACCATCACCCGCCCGAGGTAATCGCTGTTGTCGACCGGCCGTCGGACGGCCAGTCCAGGCTGGGCGGTAATCTCCCACTCGACCACGTTCGGATCAGCACCCAAAAATTCCACGCCCTCCAGGGCCAGGAGCTGACCGGCCTCCGGCGGCAACAGAAACCGAATCGCGGCGCTCTGCACGCCTGCTGCAGCGGCGGCCAGCGCTGGGCGTTCGCCGAGCGCCAGCTGGACCATGACCTGGGGGATATCCACACCGGTCACAGCGCGGACCAGATCCGGGGTGTAGTTGCCGCCGAGGCGCGCGTTGACTTCAACGATGCGCGGACCATGCGGCGTCAGTTTGACTTCCGTGTGCGCCACGCCATGGTCGAAGCCGACGGCACGCAGCGTGTCGCGCACCAGATCCGCCGTCGCCTGCGCGAGCTCCGGCTGCAGGTGCGCGGGAAACATATGGCCCGCTTCGATGAATGACGGAAAGCCAGCCAGCGTCTTGTCGGTGATGCCGATCACGGCTGTTTCGTCGCGATACGCAGCCGTCTCGACGCTGACTTCGTCGCCAGTCATGTACTCCTCGATCAGATACCGTGCGGGGGCGGTGTTGTTGGCGGGCGTTGATCGGGAACTCATCCAGCGCGCCACCAGGTACGCCGAGCCGGAGCTGTTGCCGCCGAAGATTTGCTCGTGGCGGGCGAGCTCATAAGTTGCCCCGAATGCCTCGGCGTCGCTGAGCCAGTGGACGTCGTCGATCGCCGCGAAATCGACGTTGCGGGGCGCCAGGCTATTGCCGAGCCCACTCTGCAACCGCGCCGGGCGGTCCGCCTGGCCGAAGATGACGGAGCCGACCGCGTCCACGCCGACGACCCGCGGATTGACCCCCCGCCGGCGTAGCTCACGCGCCGAGCCGCCCAATGAACCGCCACTGCCCACGGACCCAACGAGCACGTCGACTCGGTCGAGCTGCTCGATCAGCTCTACTGCCAGTTCCGCGTATCCGAGCGGATTGCCAGGATTTTCGTACTGGCGCGTCCAGAACGCGCCGGGTAGTGTCGACAACAACGCTGACAGGCGCTCCAGCCGCGCGCTCTGCCAGCCCTGGCGGGTCATGCGCTCGACGACGTGCACCGCGCACCCCAGCGCGTGCAGCTTGGCGAGTGTGATCGGATCGATGCGCGGGTCGGTGACGATATGCACGGGGTGAGCCAGGGCGCGCCCGACGAGCGCCACGCCGAGGGCCATGGTTCCCGACGAGCTTTCGACGATCGGCGCACCCTCCCGGAGCTCGCCCGTTCGGCGCGCCTCGAGGATGATCCGGCGCGCCGCGCGATCCTTCATCCCAAATGGATTGAGCAGCTCCAGTTTGCCGAAAAGCGCGCCCGGCGCCGACGCGTCGCCCCGCAAGCGGACCAATGGCGTTTGCCCAATCGCGCCAACGATGTCGGGAACTGCAGTACAGCCAGTCATCTCAACAGCTGCGGGACTGGCAGACCAGCACCGGTCCGCCCAGAGCGAGCAAGCCGGCGCGCGCCGCGGCGAATTGCTCGCGAAAGTGAGGTCCTTCCGTATCGAGCAGAATGCCGAGGCAGGTGCCGCTGTGCGCCGCCACCACGCCCAGGCCGGCGACCTCGCCGCACAAGTCCACCACCGATCGAGCCAGCGTTTGGGCAGCCGTGACTGATTGAGCCTGGCGCTTCTGGTGGCGAGTTGGCCGATGGTGCGGAGATCTCGAGTCGCCACCGCCCGGCGCATCGCGTGGAGAAGCCGGGCATACTGCGCTGATTCGGCTTCGGTGATGGGAAACGGCCGCGCGTTGAACGCGATCGTGTCGATCTGGCCGCCTTCGTCGATGGCCACAATGGTGAGCGGCGGCACCGACCCGAAGTAACGAATTGAGACGAGAGTCCGTATCGGTGGAGCCACAGTAGAACCGGTTGGGGCGGGCGCGTCAACCGTACGTTGCGATTCGTGCTTGAGATGCTCTATCGTCTCATCGCGCTCCTTGGCACGTTATCCAGCACCCTTCTACACCACTCGGTATGCGCATTGGGCCGCGCTGCTGGCAGCCGTGCGCCACTTGGTTCGGCGTTGGGCAGCGGCTGGGGCCGCCCACGTGCCGGCTGATCGGAGCCAGTCGTTGGGGACGCTGATTCTGGTGCGCAGCCAACGTTCTCCCGACCGCTGAGTCGATCCGCCGTCTCAGAAGGTGTGCTAGAGTGAGACTTCGCATGGCCAGACGATCGGGAGCCGCGCAGCGCGGCGGAAATCTGTCGCGGGCGCAATGGATGCTGCGACGCCTTGACGAAGATGGCGTGCGCCTGACTGGCCGTCGCGACCTGGTCGTGCAGGCCATCGCTGACAAGCCTGGCTCGTTTACACCCGAAGCGCTGGTCGATGAGCTGCGACCACACGGCATCGGCCGGGCCACGGTGTACCGTGCTCTCGAGCTGTTGGAGCGGCTGGGCGTGCTGACGCGGGTGCACCTGGGCGCCTGCCACGCCTTCACGGTGTGCGACGAAGGTCACCACCACCATTTGTTGTGCAGCTCCTGCAACGCGGTGGTGCCAGTCGACGCCAGCATCATCGAATCGGAGATCCAGAAGCTGGCCAAGCGCCTGCAGTTTCAGGTGGACACCCACATGCTGGAGTTCGCCGGTCGCTGCGCGAATTGTCTGGCCAAGGCCAGCTGAGCGCGACCCTGATTGCTCGCTTGGGACGTCGTGGGCACCTGCCCGACTCACGTCCAGTCCAGTCTTCGCCACGCGCGTCTCGGATAGGCCGCCTGCGTGCGTCGAGCAACCTGCAGGCTGGGCCACACCGGTCCTCGCGGGGCGATGAGGACGGACACCAAGAATAGCGCGCCCAGCGTCACGACCACCACGGCGGCCGGTGCGATCGGCACGTAGTACGCCGCGTACAGTCCGAGTGTGCCCGCGAGTGCACCGAAGAAGCCGGTCAGCACCATGATCCGCGGAAGGTGGGCTGACCACAAGCGCGCGGCCGCCGCGGGGGTGACGAGCATCGCCACGGTCAGGATGACGCCGACAGCTTTCACACTCAGGACAGCGGTCGCGGCAATGGTCGCGAGCAATGTGAGGTCAACTAGCGCCACCGGCAACGCCAGGGCTTGCGCGCCGAGACGATCGAACGCGACCAGGACCAGAGGTCGATACAGCGTGCCCAGAGTTACGCCCAAAACTGCCACCAGCGCGGCGCTCACCAGCGGATCGTCGGTGCCGATGCCGAGCAGATTGCCGATTACGGCCGCGCCCACGTCAGCCGAGCGGACACGGAACCACCCGACCAGGACCACGCCCAAGGCGAACAGACCTACCAGGATCGTGCCCACCGCGCTGTCCTGGCCCACATCACGTCGACGTTGCCAATGGAACACAAGGCCGACCGTGGGTGCCACACCGAGCGCTGCCGCCAGAAGCGCACTTATCCGCAGCACGGCGGCGAGCACGAGGGCCAGAAAGATGGTGCGCGACAGCGCGTGCCCGAAAAACGTCAGTTTGCGCTGCACGACAAACGGACCGACCAAACCGCACACGGTGCCCAGGAGTAGCACTTCCAGCAGCCCATTGCGCATGAACGCGTAGCGCGGCGGGTCGAGCACGGCAGCGAGCGGCAAGCGCGCCGCTATTCGCCGCGCTTGCCGCGACCGAGTGACCGATCTGCCAAGCGACGATACGAGCAGACCAGGCAGAAATAGCGCCGTGGCGGCCATGACGACCGCGCCGACGGACGCGAGGCGCCAGTAGTACGACGCGTACAGGCCACTCCAGCCAGCGACGCAGCCAAGCGCGCCTGCAACGAGCATCTGCTGGCGCACCGTGCGGGTTACCAGTCGGGCGGTGACGGCAGGAATAATCACCAGCGCGGTCACCAGGACAGTGCCGGCCGCAATGGCGCCAGCGACAATCGCCATGGCAATCAACGCGTACATGCAGCAGCTCGTGCAGCATGTCCTCAGGAGTCAGCACGCGGGTGTGGTAGATCGTTGCGCGCAGCGAGTCGAAGACTACCCGATCAAGCCGGCGCCCGGTCGACCGCGCTCATCGGTAACCTGGAAGCAGCGAATCCGCACAGCGTCTACTCGCTGGTGAGCTCAAGGTACTCGCGCAACTCAGCAATCGTGGTCCGCAAACCGCCTGCCGACAAACGCGGTCCGCGGGAGCGCAGCAGGCTACACATCAGCCGGCGCCCGCATCGGGCGCCGGCTGATGCCAGCGACGGCAACGCGACTCGTTCACAATAGAGACGATAGCTCGTATCTCGCTGTGAAGCAAGGCGTCTGGTCCACGGCCTGCTTGACACGCCGTCTCATTACGCGGCATGCTTACGTCTGAACGGGACGAGACGTCGTCTCCCGACCTTCAATTCGTCGAGGAGGAAGCAGGCATGCTTCGCTTTGGTCTGATCGTTGTCCTAGCGCTCAACTTCCTGCTGCCCGCCCTGCCCGCGGCGGCGCAAGCCGCCTGTTCGTTCCGCGGCGGCTTCGCCCAGCTCGCGGCGCTCATCCCCGATCGTGTCGGTACCTGCACCGCCGACGAGCAGTACCGTCCGGATCAAGGTCTCTCGACCCAACAAACCACGACGGGTGCCTTCATCTGGCACAGCGTCGACGGCGCCATCTCGTTCTCCGATGGCTTCCACGCCTGGGTACTGGATCCCAACGGCCAGGTCCAGGTGCGTGGCGTTGCCGAGCGGTTCCCGTTCGAATTCAACGGCGACGGATTCCCGCTCGCCGGTCAGCCCGCCACCAAGGCCAACGGCACCTGCCCAACCCAGCCAGTCCCAGTCCTGGCGGTGGAAAACTTCTACGGCAACCTAGTCCAGGAACTCGGAGGGCAGTGTGTCAACGTCAACGTCATCCTGTCCGACCCTGACTCCGATCCACACTCCTTCCAGCCAACCGCCGGCGACATTCGCGCTTTTCAGAATGCCGCGCTCGTCGTGCTCAACGGCCTGGGGTACGACGACTTCGCCGACAAAGCCGTGGCCGCCCGCTCGAGCCAACCTGCGATCGTCCGCGCGGGTGACGTGCTCGGTCTGCAGGTAGGCGCCAATCCGCACGTGTGGTACGGCGCCGGCTACGTCGACCAGCTCAAAACTGCGATCACCGCCAAGCTGAAGCAGGTCGCGCCAGACGCTAGCAGCTACTTCGACACACAAGCAGCCGCGCTCGACCAATCTTTTGGCACCTACCGTCAGCTCATCAGCCAGATCAACGGGCAGTTCGCGAATGCACCCGTTGGCTCGACGGAGTCCATCTTCGTGGACATGTCGTACGCGACCGGGCTAAGACTGCTCACGCCACCGGAATTCATGCAGGCGATTTCCGAAGGCAACGATCCGGCCGCGCGTGACATCGCGGAATTTCAGAACCAACTCAAGAACAAGCAGGTCAAGGTGCTCGTCTATAACGTGCAGACGGTCACCCCGATCACTGAGCAGCTCAAGGACCTGGCCCGCCACGCCAATATCTCGATTGTGGGCGTCTCCGAAACCATGCCCGTTGGGGCTCAGACGTTCCAGGGTTGGCAAGCCGGCCAACTCAGGCTGCTGCTCAACGCGCTGCAAAAGACATCCACCTAGAAATGGCGTTGCCGTCCACCAGGGTCAACGACGCGTCAGTCGATGCGCTCGTCAGGAAACAAGCGGCGGTCGTCCTCGAGGATGCCGCCGTGGCCCTTGGCGGCCACACCATCTGGCACCACGCCAATCTATCGATTGCGCGTGGTGCGCTGGTGGGCCTCATCGGGCCCAACGGAACTGGCAAAACCACGTTGCTCCGACTGCTACTCGGCCAGATCAAACCAAGCGCCGGGTCGGTCACCGTGCTGGGTGTGCGTGCGCAGCGTGGCAATCCGCAGATAGGCTACGTTCCCCAACGACGCACCCTGGAGGCCGATCTGGCGCTGCGCGGCAGCGACCTGGTGCTGTTGGGTCTGGTGGGCCATCGCTGGGGGTTCGGTCGAGCCTCAGCCGAAGAGCATCAAAAGGTCGCCGACGCGCTGGCCGCGGTGGGCGCCGACGGCTTCGCCGACCAGCCGGTGGGGATCCTCTCGGGTGGCGAACAACAACGCCTGCTGATCGCCCAGGCGCTGCTCACCTATCCACAGCTCCTGTTGCTGGACGAGCCCCTGGCCAGCCTGGATCTGCGCAGCCAACATGAGATCGTCCACCTAGTGGACGATCTACGCCGCGAGCGCAACATCAGCGTGCTGTTCGTGTCCCACGATTTGAATCCCCTGTTAGAAGTGCTGGACAGCTTGATCTATATCATGGATGGGCAGCCGCGAGCAGGCACGCTCGACGAGGTCCTCCAGTCGGAGCTGCTCAGCAAGCTGTATGTGACCGAGGTCCACTTGCATCAGACCAGTGATGGCCACCGCTTTGTCGTTGGGGCCTGAGACCATGTTTTTTCAAGTCAACAACAAGATCAGCGGACCCACCTGGGACCTTGTGGCTGACTTTCACCAGGTCTTCCAGTACGATTTCATGACCAACGCCTTCATCGCCGGCACGGTGGTCGCAATCCTGGCCGGAGTCGTGGGCTATTTCGTCGTGTTGCGCCGGCTCGCATTTGCATGCGAGGCACTCTCACACGGGGGGTTTGCGGGCGCCACCGGAGCCGTGGTGCTGGGCCAGGACGTGTTCCTCGGACTGCTGGTCTTTACCAGCGTCACCGGCGGCCTCATGGGTTGGCTCGGTGATCGGCTGCGCGGGCGAGACGTCGCCATCGGCGGCACACTGGCGTTTTCGCTTGCCCTGGGCTCGCTGTTTCTGACAATTTCGACCAAGTTCGCCGGTCAGGCGGTCAACATTCTCTTCGGCAACGTCCTGGCGATTTCCAGTAGTGACCTCGTCTTTGTCGCCGCGTTCGCCGTGCTGGCCCTGGTTCTGGTTGGCGCGATGTACCGTCCACTCCTTTTTTCCTCGGTCGATGCCGAGATCGCCGACGCCCGCGGTGTACCGGTGCGTTTTCTGAGTGTGGCGTTCATGGTGCTGCTGGCCATCACGGTGTCGGCATCGGTTCAGGTAGTAGGTGTGCTGTTGATCTTTGCGCTGCTGATCCTGCCCGCGGCCGCTGCCCAGCACATCACCGCCCAACCCAGCCACGCCATCGCGCTGGCGGTCGTGCTATCCCTCACCTACGTCTGGGTAGGCCTGCTCGTGGGCTTCTATCTGCCCTATCCTCCAAGCTTCTTCATCACCGCGTTCGCCTTCGTCACCTTTCTCGTGGTACGCAGCCTGCTGACAGGCGTAGCAGGCGGCCGCCACTCACGCTCTCGGAGGTAACGCATGTTCCCTTGCCGCCGAGGCGGTCGTCGAGTCCGAAGCCGCGTTTGGTCAGAAAGCGCCGATCGGGGCAACGGCGCAAAATGAGTCGAGTGACTAGCAGCCCTCCCACGCCGCACGGGTCGATCGACTTCCTACCTGTCGGAATAGCAAGGCTCCGGTCAGTTGTGCCCGGCCGCATCCGCTGGGACGTGCCCGATCTGCAGCGTCGACCGAAACGTGCAGCCCTGGTTGCCCAACGTCTGGCGCACACACCTGGCGTGCGGGAGGCTGCTGTCAATCCCGTCACCGCTCGTGTCCTGGTCGTCTTCGATCCGTCGAAGCTCGCCGTAAACCAACTCGAGCAGTTGCTCGGCGAAGCGCTCCGTGCTCCACTCCGCTCTAACGGACTAGTGGGTCACTTGGCACGGGAGCCGGTAATCCGGTCAAGCCGGAGGGTATCGTAGCCGGGGAGGGATGTCAGGACCCGACGCCGGCTGGACCCTTGGCGGCCTTTGACCAGTGGTGAACGTGCTGATCTGGAGCGTCTCAGCCGCTCAGAAAGCGCCGCGGCAGGAGCGGTGATCCGTGCGCGCATGCTGTTAGCGGTTGCCGCCGGCTGCTGGTATGTCGGCGCAGCACGCACGGTGGGACGGCGGGACGGCGATGCGGTGACGGCACTGGTGGC
>JAABUZ0100000776.1_pt1 | contig 70999 bp, 58 predicted proteins | sample 5562091 | NCBI WGS metagenome assembly JAABUZ01 (sample SAMN12813069, study PRJNA571459) | rock metagenome | isolation source: Antarctica rocks | place: Antarctica: Victoria Land, Linnaeus Terrace sud | collected 2015-12-21
TCACTCAAGATAACCTCGTTCTTATGTGAGCGGCCTGGCATGGTTCTCTCCTTCAACTGTAACGCGAACTCTTCAGCTTCAGGATACCAGCTTTTCTTCTATGTGGCAAATCTCCCTTGACAGAGCACTAGTACTACCAGAAAAACTCGCACATCAGATACGTGATGTGCTTCATCTTCATGTTGGTGAGCAACTTGTGCTGCTTGATAATGGTGGAAATGAATTTGTGGCAGAGGTTACAAGAACTGAACGGAAGGTGGTTGAGGTACAGGTAGTAGAGCAACGCGTGGGCAAAAACGAATCGTCTGTGCAGATTGTGCTCTGTCAAGGATTGCTCAAATCGGCACGCTTCGAGTGGATACTAGAAAAAGGGACAGAGTTGGGGGTATCGGTCTTCTCGCCAATACTCTGTCACCGTTCAATGTCTGGTTTGGAGGATGCAGGACCTTCAAAGCTACAACGCTGGCAGCGCATTATTCAAGAGGCAGCGGAGCAATGTGGACGCGCTCACATACCAGAACTTTTACCCATTCAGCCATTAGCACACGCGTTAGAAAACATCCCGGTCGGCGTACTTGCGCTCATGCCCTGGGAAGAGGAACGAGATCGAAGTCTGCGTGACGGATTGCAGACGTTCAAAGGGCCACAAAAGACAGTGGCGCTCTTTATTGGACCTGAAGGTGGCTTGACACCCGAAGAGGTACAGCTAGCACAAAGACATAGTGTGCAATCAGTCACACTGGGGCAGCGTATACTACGAGCCGAGACCGCCGCGCTAGCCGCTGTAGCAAATGTCATGTATGAACTAGAATAAGCAGGAGCTTTAACTGAACAAAAGCTCTATGTATCCAGGTTTTTTAGTTCTCTGATCCTTCTCCACTTAGAACGGCATGGACGTACTCTTCGACATAGTGTCGCTCATCAACACCGTCGATAATCATGCATTCGGCAACGGAGACGATTTGTGGCGCAACCTCGTGGAGTACACTTACAATGGCACGGTCATTGCGATTATCCGCGTTTGGATCGGTCACAAACGCGAACAGTTCATCGGTTAGCTTCTCCTGATCGGCAAGCAGTTTAAAAATGTTGGACATCGATGATATAGCCTTTCCTGTCACGGAAATTTATTCTTCTATGATGTTTACACTATATATTTTTTCTATAGATGGCGTAGGTGTACTATTATCAATATTACGAGTAACATGATGGCTGTGTCAAGGATATAAATGCTGAAAACGGGAATGTTCAACGACTTTCAAAAAGCTTCTTGCTGCTATTTCCTCAAGATTGACCCTTACGCTCGTTCATGTTATCATAAATAAACTAGTTTTTTACTGATTTCATTGTTGTACCATGGTTATATTGTAGGCGACAATCTATGGAGAATGTTGTACCTGGCGTCTTGCAGCGTTTACGCGCCACTGATATTATTCACATGGCGGGACTGGCATCTGCATCGCTAGGACAAGAGTATTATCGTATTGGAGCAGTGCAACGTACACAACGTCAAGGCGTGCGGCTCGCTGGCGTTGTTAGTATTCCTCACACTCATCGTAAAACGGCATTAACGACAAATGCGTCATCAGTAGAAACACAAACGACGAACATTGTAGGAATATCACAGACATCTTCTCAGAGTACAGACTATCCAGTTGATCTTGAAATACAAAGTATCACAGAATGGGAAAATCGTTGTCCATGTGGTCAACACCCACCGATAATGCCAACAATCTGCCCTCATGCAGCCGCGTTACTCTATCAATGGCTGGCGCGTCCTATGACCTTTGTGACCGATGCTCCTCCACTCGAAATACCACTTCATGAAGCAGCAGGGACTACACCTCATACGGATGAGATGCCTTCACAGTTCGCATGCCCACTTGGAACGCCGAAACCAACTCTTTCACAACGGGGTCCCGCACCCGTGAATAACCTCGTAGATATGCTTGCACAATTAGGGTTGAGTGAACTACGAGGAATTGCACGCGAGTATGAAATTGTTACCAACGGCATGAGCAAGCAGCAATTGGCGGAAACGATCTTAGAAGAATTACAACATCCTGAAGTGGTGCGTAAAATTGCAACAACACTTGAAAAGCCGCAACGCCAACTCCTTGCCGCTTTGACACTAGCAGGCGGCTCAATGATGGACGAAGACCTGCGGGGACTTTTTGAGCGTTTCAACTTAGGACAATCCAATCAACTGCAAAATGTTCTCGTTGCACTACAAGTCAAAGCACTACTTTTTCGTACTAGCTTGAATAGCTCTTCTCAACAACGCATTGGGTTGAATGGCGCACTACTTGATCTTGGCTGGTACGTTCCAATTGAGGTACGCATAGCGCTTCGTGTGTCGGCTCCTGTTACAATATTTGATGTACAGAGTGAAAAGAATGATGTACATACAATTCAGCAGGCAGAACCATATGCTTTACTTGCAACATTGTTGCTTGTAGCGCGAACACTCGATGGAACTCAATCGGGCAATGAGAGTGCAAGAGATGAACGCTACACACAGATTCGTCCTGCTGGCACGTTTACGGCTCACACTACAGTGCCACTCACGGGTGATGGTTCCATAGCTCTACCCCCGCCTACTGACGAACCAGCATTCTCACTCATTACCACTGCGCAAGCAGCACTCTCTTTCTCACCTGCACTACTCCGTTTTGCGACTCGTCTCTTACGGCTCTCGGATATACTGCATAAAGACGATTCAGGAACGCCACATTTACGTGTGCTTTCAAACGCAGCACAGTTGTTGCTTGGTCCAACACGAGATGAAGTTTTGCATGATCTCTTTGAACTCTGGCTTACTCATTCCTCCTTTGAAGAGTTATTTGCCTTGGAAGAGGAGGGCTTAAGACTACGTTGTCGCACACTCTCACTCAACCATCCCATTCTACGTTCGGGCGAGTTGGAAGCTGAAAATAGCGAGGCTCGTCAATCACTCATCGCACTTTTAGCAGAGACACCGACCAATCAATGGATTAGCTTCAACGCATATGCTCGTTTTGTCTACCGTATCAATCCGCTGTTCTTACAGAAGCGGCAACGTCTTTTTGCCTCACCACACTGGTGGATTGAGCAAGAAGAGGGACATCCGTTACAACCCTCGAAGCTAAACGACTGGTTACATGCTGAAGCTCGTTATTTATCACATCTTTTGCGTGGGCCACTTCACTGGTGGGGAGTGTGTGATCTCGCACTCTCAAGCGAAGGACAGCTTCTTGCATTTCGTCTTACACCTGTTGCTAGTTGGTTGCTTAACGGAATACGAATCGAACAGGAAGAGAAGTCAAAGGAACAAATGCTAGATGTACTCACTGACATTGTAGAAGTGGTTAATACACAAGATGTGCTCATTTCGTGTTCTGTAGCAACATGGCCGATTATTCGGACAATGGAGTTGTTTACAGAGCCAGCAAGGACACGTGAGGGACGGCTCCATTATCGCATTACGCCAAAAGCATTAAGTACAGCGTTAGGGGAAGGGCATCAACCAACAGCACTACTAGAGCTTCTACGAAGTCTTGCCAAAGACACGGAGAGTTCGCTCTCACACTTGCTTACACAACTTGAACGTTGGGTAACTGGCTATGGGCGAGTACGTATCTATACAGGGGTTCATATGCTAGAAGTTGCGGACACAGGAGTAATGCGCGAATTATCTGCAACCACCCCAATAAATGGACAGTTACTGCAAACGATTCATCCTACACTTCATATCCTTAAAGGGGCTGGTACAGAGTCTATTATTGATGACCTCAAGCGGCGTGGGCAGATACCTCTTCTGCATGACGAGGAATAACAAAATGGAACAGAACGATGTTGAATTATTGCAGACAGCCCCCGCTTATCATCTGCAAACAATACTCAAAGGGCGTGTCACAGGAGACCAACAGTCTCCATCAACTGCCTCTCTTCCTACGGAGCCAGGGTCAGTTGCGCACTCACTCCTTAACCGTTCAGACCTTGTACGTGTTATACGTAGTCTTGATACGCTTGAAGCATACATCCTTCGTGAACTAGTTGCCTGTGGGGGACGTGCGAATAGCCGTGATCTCGCGCTCTACCTTACCAATGGAGATTTACTTACAACGATAAAGCAGGAAGCAGCTTCGGACCAAGGAGACTCTGCTCGTACCTATACACCCAAAAGCACACATAGCCTGGGTACACCGCCACAATATCCTATCGCACATCCTCATGGTGTCTTTGAGCAAGCGATTCGTCATCTTCTTTTACAGGGTTTACTATATTGGGGCAAACAGACAAATTTTGTGGGGCGTGACTATGCAAGCGGTATTCATGATGGTGTATTGATTGTTCCCAAAGCAGTAAAAGCAGTGGTACGCGATATATGGGGAGCGGGCGAGCCTTTTAGCACCGTTCTCACAAATCAAGAGCATACTATCGAGGTGGAAGACGTTGGCGATGGAATACGTCGTCTACAACGCTCGCTGTATCTCTACTGGTCGCTCGTCTCTTCTCTTCGTGAAGGGTTGTCACTCGTGAATAATGGCTTACTCTCACGTGCGGCACTCCGTCAGGTAATGGAGCACATGGGACATGCTGGACCACAAGGGCAAAGAACATTTGGTGAATTGGTACGCCAGGAGAGTGATGTACCTCATCTGCTATTTGTGCGCCTCCTCCTTATGAAGTTACACCTTCTACAAGAGCGACAGGGAACACTTCACGCACTGAATGCAGAGGCATTTTTCGCGCAACCCTTGGTTGAGAGAGCGCGTCAATGCTATGTACTTTGGCAGAATACGCCTTTCTGGAATGAGTTACTCTACTTGCCTGATACTAATGTGCGCCCCGGTCCATCACCACTCGATCCTCCGCACGAGGAAGTGATACATGCACGCCATGCCATGATAAAACGCATCGAACATGAACGAATGGACGAGTGGCACGATCTCGCGACATTTATTGCTCGCACTAAACTATACGCGCCCTATCTACTCTTTCCACGACATTATGGGCCACGTGGGGAACGCTATATGAGTGGCAGTAACCCGTACGGTTGGGATTTCCGGCTTAGACGTGGCTGGCTTACTCATCGTGAGGGCTGGCATATGGTTGAGGGTGGCTTCATTCGCGCTATTATTACAGGTCCGTTGCACTGGTTAGGAGTTATAGAGGTTGATAGTGAGGCAACACCGACAACATTTCGTCTCATGCCTGGAGCACTCTTTCTTCTAAGCAACACTGTTCCTAAAGGCGAAGAGATACCGTCAGGACGGCTCATAGTACAACCAAATTTTGAACTTGTAGCATTGGCTCCCGCCTCCGAAGCACTACTTGTCAAACTTGATCGTTTCGCGGAACGTGTCAATCTGGAACACATAGCGCAGTATCGTATCACAAAAGCAAGCGTGACACGAGCAATCCAGACAGGACTCCATGCAGAAGACATCAAAACAATTCTAGAGCAGGCGGCAGGTGGGGATATACCACAAAATGTGCAGTATTCACTCGCTGAATGGGAACGCCAAGCACGACGGATAGAGTTGTGGCGTGGCGCGACGCTACTCGAAGTCGATGAAGAGGCTCTGCTGGACGAACTTTTGGCGAACGACCAAACACGTGTCTTGCTAGGTCGGAGGCTCTCGCCTCGTCTTGCCGAGGTCGCATTGCATCAACTTCCTGCTCTTCAAGCCTTCCTCTGGCGGCGTGACTATCTTCCCTCAGTTGTTGCTGCCCCAACACAGGATGCGGGGTTAGACAATAGGCGTCTTGCGCTCCGCGAACCACAATGGCGTCTGCACGATGACGGATTACTACAACCCTTCTATGCCGTTACCGATCTTTATTTGCTAGCCGAAATAGAGCGTTTCAGTGATCGTGACGACTTGACCGGGTGGTGTAGGATTACACCAGCATCTTTGCAACGTGCGCTCGCAGCAAATATCTCGCTCGATACAATCATGCGCTTTCTCCAACAGTATTGTGAGGGTGGTATTCCCCCATCCTTCCTGATTCGTCTTAAGTTGTGGGGAGGTGGCTACGCAAACTCACAAACTATAGCTGTTGAATATACACCAATGGTTCGCCTTTCCGCACAAGTTCTGCAAGACTTACGAGCAGATGCCGAACTCGCACCACTTCTTGGTAGTGAGATAGAGCAAGAGAGCCGCCTTGTGCGTATCCAGGGAGATGACGTAGAGCAGATAATAGCACTCTTGAAAGAGCGTGGCTTTGTAGTGCGATAATGCACCTTCACAAAGTACTCATGCGTACGTTCAATCCATTACACTTTCTCGTAGCTATACAATAGTGGAAGATGCTTACCATTAAGATCACTTCCTGTTGGCAAAGCTGCCTGTAAAAGCGGGTAACATAGTTGCACAGAGGATAACCACACCGCCAAGCAGCGTTCTAACAGTAGGGATATCCGTTAGAAGTAGCACACCAAAAAGAATGCCCCATACAGGTTCGAGGCTTGCGAGTAGGCTTGCTGATTGAGCAGTAATAGAGCGCATACTAGCAATGAAAAGCGTGTGTGCTAATGCAGTACATGCAACCCCTAAAATGAGCAGGATAAAAAGTTCGTGCAGTGTCCAAAGTCCTGTGGTTGGTACAAGAAAAAGTGCAGGTAGCAGCACAATAGCGGCCACTCCATCCTGATAGAGACTGATTGTAAGACTGGAATAACTTCGCCCAAGCCCACGATTGGCAACGGAGAGTAACGCGAAGGTCGCTCCTGCCAGAAGTCCCCATGCAACTCCAAGCGTCATTCGATTTTGCAGTGTAAACGATGGCACCAGCAGATAAATTCCTGGGAGAATAAGCAGGGCGGCAAATATCTGTATGAAACTTGGGCGTTGCTTAAGCAGGAAAGGTTCTAACGCAGCGGTAAAAAGAGGAAAGCTTGAGAAAGAGAGCAATCCAATAGCAACATTGGAGACATTGATAGATTGAAAGAAGGCCGTCCAATGTAGAGCAAGTAATATACCTTGGCCGATTAACAAGACGCCATCCCGTCGTCGTTTTGGCTGTAAAGATACATGTTGAAACAGGCAAACAGCAACAAGTATCAAACCGGCAAACACGACACGTCCAAGCACAATCAGTGGTGCAGGAAGAGCACTTAGTTTGCCTAAAACTCCCGCAAGGCCAAAGAAAAGCACGGCTATATTGGCTGATATAACGCCTCGTATCGTTCCTTTTTTCGTCTGCATGAAAATCACCCTTTGCCACCATCTTATTAGTGCGTTCAATGCAAGAGATGGGAGAAAGACTTTTGTTAAGTATGTAGCATACCAGTAGGAATGTGTTGTAGATAGTATAGCCGACAGCTACTTACAATATGCAAGTCGGAGGCTTACCATTTTACCGTTTAACAAATTTGCGTCTTGTATTTGAAATTTACTTCTATAGTAGAGTTTTACTTCTATATTACTGCATCGATTTGAAATAATACCACATCAATTGCTGTACGTTTTAGAGAATTAACTACCTTTTGAAATCGTTACTCAATATTAACCATATTTCAACCATTTTGCACTTTAATTCTTACAGTATTTCATGTATACTTTGATAGAATAAGGCGATTGTAGACAATACTCTTCCATTGAGGGAAGAAGGGGTACAGTCGTAAAATTCGATACTTCTTGTTGAAACGGTGTCTAATCATTTCTATAAGAGGTGCTATTCCCTGAAAGAAAGGAACGAACAATGGAGAAAATGACACGGCGCGCCATGTTGTGGGCAACTTCTGCGGGCGTTGCAACGCTTAGTGGAGTGACCGCAGTGCTGGTTGGCACGCAGCACGAAAAAAAAGCTGAGGCCGCGGCTCCTACCACCACTGGTGCAACGGTAACTGGCTCGCTAGCTCTCTACGTACAAGACGTAAGCAAAGGCAAGGTCAGTGTAATGATGGGAGAACAAGAGGTTGTTCTAAACAACCCTGACCTGGTACGTCAACTCTTGAAGGTCGTACAATAAGCTCATTTCATTTTCTTAGAGATGAAATGTTCTAATTTTCTGTGAGGTAAACCTAATGTCATCACATCGTGAAGCGCCCAGAACATCCAAAGATCCTGTAGCTGATAATACTGATACATATGCGTTTGTCAGCCCAGATAAGCCAGATACCGTGACTCTGATCAGCAACTATGTTCCCTTAGAAGAGCCATCTGGTGGCCCCACATTCTTTGAGTTCGGCGATGATGTCTTGTATAAGATTCACATTGACAATAACGGAGATGGGAAAGCCGAAATCATCTACGAGTTTCGTTTCAACACTCTCATCATCAATCCCAATTCTTTCCTGTACAATACAGGTCCGATCACTTCGATTAGTAGCAAAAATTGGAATAGGCCACAGTTCTATTCTGTGACAAGAGTTGACCAACATGGTCATTCAACTGTCCTGGCACGCAACTTGGCTTCTCCTCCCTGCAACATCGGACCACGCTCCACACCTAACTATACAAATCTGGCGAATATGGCCGTTCATACACTTTCGAGCGGTGAAGTTGTTTTCGCAGGGCAACGTGCCGAAGGATTTTATGTGGACCTTGGTGCAGTCTTTGACCTCTTGGATCTTCGACCGTTCCAGAATCTGCATCTTATTCCTAGCCCTGCTGCACCAGGAGTTAATAATACACAGGGACTCAATATTCACACCATTGCGATACAGGTGCCAAAAAAACTTCTGACGCGGGATGGCTCCAATCCCACGAATCCAAGTGACCCTCACTCCGTGATTGGTGTTTGGGCGTCTGCAAGCCGACGGAAGGCAATTATGTTTGAGGGCAACGGCGTGATCGATGAAAACGGGCCTTGGGTGCAAGTCTCGCGTCTCGCTATGCCGCTGATTAATGAAGTGATCATCCCTCTGGGCAAGAAGGACTATTGGAACACCCAGTATCCTTATAATGACAAACAGTTTGTCCAGTACTATGCACATCCGGAGGTAGCACGCTTACTTCCAATTCTCTATCCAGGAGTTTTCCCCCACCTGGCGGCCTATACCAAACCCCGAGCGGACCTGGAGGCGATTCTGCTCACAGGCATACCAGCAGGAATTGTTCCTGGTTTCCAGAATTACACAGGGAATACTCTTGCGGATTTGATACGGCTGAATATGGCGATACCGCCAGCGGCGAAACCAAACATTCTTGGAATACTAGGTGGCGATCTAGCAGGATTCCCGAATGGGCGCCGAGTCTTCGACGACACAACAACGGTCGAACTACGTGCAATAGCTGGCGCAACCATTCCATTGGTCGATCATACCTACACACCTGATGCGGCGGCTTCCGCGATCAGCCAGTTCTCACCTCCGCAGATTCCAGCAGGTGTCCGTTATCAATCGCAATTCCCGTATCTCGGAGTTCCATTTGGCGGCTATCAAAGTATACCGCACCCAGTAGAAGTCTAAGCGGCTGCCATTCCTAATATGGTTCAGCGGAGCTCGGTGGTTTGAAACTACCGGGCTTTGCGCTTGTTTGGCTGAGAGGAAAGAAAAGCTGATGGTCGAGAAATATGTGAATCGGGTTCAAACTGAACATGTTGTGCTGGACATTGGGCAGGACACTGGGGCGTTAATCATATACACACGGAAGGACCTGCATGGTTATCAGATCGATGTAAGCTTGAAAGGAAATGCTACGGCAAAGAGAGTTCACACCGACGTCCTAGAACGCAATATCGGTGGACGTGTGGTTTTCGCGGCCGTCTTCGCTGAGCTTCCCGAAGGGGAGTATAACACATGGAGCGACCCTATCGAAACATTTACTATTACTGGTGGTCATATCACAGAGCTACATTGGCTCGATACTGATATTTATGTGCCCCCGGTTAGTTCAGCCACAACTGAAGGTCGTAGTTCCTCTCAGCGTACACCATCACCTTCTGCTTTGTCGAATATGCTCCCACCTCGCTATCAGGGTGGAAAGCAAGTCAGCTCAGCCCCTATGGGTACTGCCCCTATGCAGTACGCAGAAAACGGGCAAGTAGCCTGGGATAAGATGTGGACGAGCTTTTGTGACCTTGCGCTGGCAGGAGGCCCTCCTCATCGTGATACCTTATTAGAGCCTGTGCCTCCTGATGAAGTAAAGGGAAATATGGTTGGCTACGAACATGTGCTAACCGAAATCGAGCGTGGACTACGTCTTGTCACAGGGCTACCTGTTCTACGTAGCGAAAGACTGGGCTGGATTGGCTTAAAATGTGAAGACGAAGAAATGGCCCTCTGGCTACTACGTGCTATTATCGTGGAAAACATCTGTGTACGACGCGAAGGTGCTGTACTATTTCTGCCTGCCGGTCCAGACTTCCGCATGAAAAATGAGATCAAAAACGTTATCACCGTTGTTGCCAAGACACACCATTATTGGATGGAGCACATTAACCAGTGAAGTATCCCATAGCTAGAAGCCCGCTTCTAGCTATGGGATACTTTATAGCATTATCTCTTCGCCAACGTGTAGTTTGCGGACATTTGTGTCGCTAGAGAAGATATTCACGGTCTGACGACCCATGACACGCCAACGGGCTACAGTCTCAGCATCTTTGCTCGGCTCGATGCGTACCAGGGCGGTATCTTCGTCGACGCCTACGACAATGGTGTTGACAGGAATGGCACGGAGCAGGTCTTTGAAACGGTCCTGGCTCAAGAAGCCCGCCATACGATCAAAATGTGGAAATACAATGACATGCGGCACAATACCAAGTCCCTCGACAAAATCCATCGCGCTTCCTTGCATTGCTTGACGCACTGAGATAGTGTAACCACTCATCATCATTGCCCCAGCACTACATCCCGCCAGAACAGCGCCCTGCTCATATGCACTTTTGATGACATTCCAGGCTGGCGAACCACGGAATGTTTCTATAACATGTTGAGGATTCCCACCGGAAAAATAGTAAAAATTAGCTCCTTGCAAAAGAGCAACTTGCTCTGCGTCAAAGGCTCCTTCACGATCAATAATGCGTGTAGCACGAACATCACTTACTCCAAGCTGCTTGAAGTGGCGTAGTCCTAAGTTGTTCCATGATGTTGGTCCATTAGGCTCTAAACCACTTGCGGTTGGCAGCAACGCAACATGTGCGTTGTTTACACCTCCAATCGTGTCTAAGAGATACGTATCTACTTCATTCATGACATCAAGATATTCACCAGAGCCAACAAGCGCAACTGTTCCAGAACCTTTTTCATGAGATATCATTATGCATGTTTTCCTTTCGTGAGCAGAGTTTTAGCAATCGAGGGCGACGCTTTCCCCCCCATGTTCAGCCGAATATTTTGCAGCTTCCATGACAGAGATATTACGTCGTGACTCTTCAGGGAGTACAGCTAGCGCTTCATCCGAATGCAAGTGATTTGCCAGGTTGCGATGAAATGCATACAACGGCGCGGTAGGAAGCGCTAAGTGTTGCTCGTGAATAGCTCCACTTCTCTCGCGTGTATGAACAAAGAGTTCTGGAAGTGCCTCAGAAGGAGCGAGACGATCCTCTATCAGGTCGCCCGACCAGCGCCGCGTCTTCACAATCTCTTGACGCCACTGCCCTACAATCGCGCCTTGCTCTCCGAGAATATACCACTTTGGCTTCATTGCCGCTGCTATATCTGAATGTAGAAACTCAGCCTCCTGCCCTCCAGCAAAGCGCAAATGAACACTTGATTGGTCGGCGTTGGTTACATCGTGCCAAACGCGTTTATGTGCGACACCACGCACACTCACCACAGTATCAGGTATGAGTTGCAGTATCCAATCCAGATAGTGCGATCCCCAATCATAAAATACTCCACCTGAAATTGGCTCATGTGAATGCCAGTAGTCACAGGGATGAGCGTAGCCGCCAATAAATGTCTCCATATGGAAGATGGGGCCGATGGTTCCCCGCTTGATTACTCGCTGAATAGCCAGGTAATCGGGGTCCCAGCGACGACACTGATAGACTGTCAGCGTGCGCTGATAGTCGTTGGCAAGAGCAATCATTACATTGGCTTCGGTAGTAGTCAAACAGAATGGTTTCTCGCTCACAACATGCTTACCCGCGCGTAACATTTGCATAGAGATCGCGGCATGAGTACTTGGTGGAGTAGAGACGATGACAAGATCAATATCTGAGTCTTCCTCCACCTCTGCAAGATTTGTACACGTTCTTATCCCAGGAAAAGCCGTACGCGCCACCGCTAAACGATTTTCGCTACGGTCACACACTACCGCGTATTCCAGTCCTGGTACGTTGCTAATCGCGGTCCCATGTTCAAGGCCAATTGCCCCATAACCAATCATAGCGATACGTGTTGGACGCTCCTCGGTAGCAACACCAGCAGCATAGCGAATAGCGCGTGCAACCATTTGCTGAAACACTGGATGCTCTTGTGTCTCTTTTGCACTTCCCAGTGTCGTGCAAAAAATACGCCCCTGTCCATAAGGGCGTGTATATGCCAGTGTGTAGGAGGTAAACTGCCAGGTAGTACGCCATTGGACCTCGGCATCACCAGAAACTCGTGCAAGGAGGTAGACTCCTTCATAGACAGCGAAGGAAAGGTCGACGCGCCGTGTGAGATAGGAGTCAGGAGTTGCGACATGAGCGATAATCTCACTTTGCGGCGTACACATACCATGAACGTGCCCCAGCACCTCGCCAAGTATACTGTGCTCGTGGTACATCTCTACCGCACTTCCAATACATACGAGTCCGCCGCCGCGCTTCACGAATATCCGTAAAGCCTCCTCTTGCTCAAGAGTAAGTGGTCCTGTACTGTCATCAAGCAAAACCACCTGATGCTTCGTCAGGTGGTCGAACTGTTCTGGGATAGTGACCAATGAAACATCTTCAACGCCAAACATGGCTTTCTTCCCTCTCGTTAGCTATTGTGATGATAATGTGGGTGTTCATGCGAGTGATCAAGCAAGTGTCTGTGCGTATGGCTATGCATTTGGTTAGTGGGTGGTAGTTCCTCGGCCGTGTGCGTATGCGTTCCCTCAAGATGATTAGGGTGATCGTGACCCAGCCACAGGTGTTCCACAACATAGTTGGCGACAAGAAGACTTTCACCATGATGCCAACGATCTCGGAAGATGTCATAGTTCTTTTTGCTCTTCGTGCGCCGCTCCTCTTCACTCAAGCTGTACCACTCACGATGAGGATGTTTTTCGATACGCTCAACAACTTCAGGAACCGTTACAGCACGATAACCAGCGGCCTTGAAGAAAAAGCTATAAAAGATATCCATCAAGCGATAGAAACGGAATTTTTCGTCGATCCAACCCACTTCTTGTAGCAATTCACGACGAAAAGCCATCAAATAGCCTTCAATTGCATCAACATCGGGTCCAGCCGACTCACCGAAATCGCGCAGGTCGTCAGTCACCAGTCCATACGGTCCGACTACACCTACGGCCACAGGTGCTAATGCCTCAACTAGTGGCGACCAGATATCCCCTGTCAGCTCTATCGAGGTATCCATAAGCACAAGAATGCGTCCCCGACTTACACGCATCATTGCGTTACGACCAGCAGCAAAACCCATATTGTGATCCGCGAAGAGGACGTTAAGGCCAATGTGTTGTCCGTCTTCTCCCTGTAAACCTTCTTGACGGGCAAGGTGTTGAAGATAGGGCAATGTCTCGTCTGTAGAGCCATTGTCGATAACTACGATTTCCAACGAATGACTGCCAGCATGCTGCTGAATGCTGGTGATACAACGCTCTAAATCGTCTTTACTGTTGTGCGCCACGAGGTTTACCGAGAACTCATAGAGATCAGGTAGCTGTGTATTGTCCGGTGCATCCGAGGAACGAGTAAGCACAGCAAATTCTTCGTCTAAACGACGTGGTGCCACGAGTGGTCCCTGCTCTGTATCACGCACAAGATAACCATCGCCGCGTAACTGTTGGCGCACACCATCTGCAACCGAGTAGTTTTGCTGCTGACGCAATGTTTCACGCTCACGAACCCGTGTGGCAACGGGTGTAGGTACAGCAGCAAGATACATTTCTGGTTCACTTAAGCGCTGCGGTTGCTCGCTTTGGAGATATGCCTTAAGACCGAAGCCAAGAATACGATCCATGTCCAGAAGCAGGCGCAGTTTTGTTGTCGGTTGCTCTGACGAACGTAACATAGACCATACCACAGCCATAGCACGAGGCAGGTTCAGGTCATTCTCAATTTCCCCAAGAAAGGTGTCACGCCAAGAGCTTTCCTCAGTTCGTATTGGCTCATTAGAAAAGACATGCTGCACATCGGCTTGTGTAAGCAGGGAATAGGCAAGGTTACGCAACCGTTCCAATGAGGTTTGCGATGCTTGTAATGCGCGGAAAGTAAAATTGAGGCGGCTACGAAAGAGCGCGGTGGTAAAGAAATAGCGCATTGCCATAGGTTCAAAGCCACGAGCCTCAATCTCCGAACGCGTATACGCATTGCCGGTAGATTTTGCCATCTTTTGACCATCGGCGAGGAGATGCTGTGCATGAATCCAGTAGTTTACGTATTGGTGTCCTGAAAAACCTTCACTCTGGGCGATTTCGTCTTCGTGATGCGGAAAAATGTTATCGACTCCGCCTGTATGAATGTCGAATTGCTCACCGAGATACTTCGTTGCCATCGCGCTACACTCAATATGCCAACCAGGGAAACCTCGTCCCCAGGGACTATCCCATGCCATTTCACGTCCAGGCTCCGCAACCTTCCAGAGCGGAAAATCTTCCACATTGTGTCGGTCAGCATCGCTTCCTTCATGCACACCTGCCATCATATGTTCAAGCAAATTGCCGGAAAGCTTGCCATAGTCAGGAAAACGCTTGATATCATAGTAAACATTGCCATTGACCGCATAGGCAATGCCCTTTGACTCTAAACCTTGTATGATCTTGATCATTTCGGGAATATGTTGTGTGGCACGGGGAAAGACATGTGCAGGTAAAATATTCAGTTTCTCTTCATCTTCATGAAATGCATCCGTGTAGTATTGTGCGATTTGAAGCGATGTTTTACCCTCTTTACGTGCCTGCGCCTCCACCTTATCTTCACCCTCGTCAACCACCTCACGCCGCATATGACCTACATCGGTAATATTTTTGACGTGTGTCACCTCCACACCGCGATACTCAAAGGCACGTCGCACCCAGTCGGCCATAGTAAAGGTGCGTAAGTTGCCAATATGGATATAGCGGTAAACTGTAGGGCCACACGAATACATCTTGATTTTATTTGCCTCTAAAGGAACAATCTCTTCCACTTGCCGCGTCAGGGTATTAAAAATCCTCATGAAAGCCATGCCTCCGTGGATGATAGGTATAAGATGGGGAATAAGTGTAAAAGTTCGTAATCATACTCCTGTAAGATGTCTACGTTCTCAGATTTGGGTAAGATCGCCAAGCTCTCCACATTATACAATATGTAAGGTTATTACTGTTTCTCCTATTGCCCTACAAGACGTACAATACAGGAAAATTGTTCTTTTAGAGAAGTTATAGAAAGAGATTTATCATGAGCTGGGAACCGGAACTTGATGAACTACACCGCCGTGAGCAGTTGGCACGGGCAATGGGTGGTCCCGAAAAGATTGCAAAACATCATACGCAAGGTCGCTTGACGGTGCGAGAGCGTATTGCTCTCCTACTCGACTCCGATACATTTCACGAAACGGGCGCTTTGGCAGGGACAGCAGAGTACAACGAGGAGGGGCAATTGACCACGTTTCGACCAGCAAATTTCGTTTTTGGGACGGGTCGTATTGAAGGGCGCAAAGTTGTTGTGGGTGGTGACGATTTTACGGTGCGAGGTGGGGCAGCCGATGCAGCAATCATTGGCAAGCAGGTCTATTCAGAGCAACTCGCGAATAGTCTACAGCTTCCGCTTGTACGCCTGGTCGATGGTACGGGCGGTGGTGGAAGTGTGAAGATGCTTGAGCAGCATGGCTTTACCTATGTTCCGGCAAACCCGGGTTGGGACTTTGTGGTTGATAATCTTAGCCTGGTTCCTGTCGCTGCCGCTTGCCTCGGTTCAGTTGCTGGACTGGGAGCGGCACGACTAGCAGCCTCACACTTTTCGGTGATGATTGAAAACATCGCGCAGTTGTTCGTCGCGGGGCCACCCGTTGTAAAGTCTGGCATGGGCGAGGATTTGACGAAGGAGGAGTTGGGAGGAGTCGCGATACATCGTAATAGTGGTGCTGTGGATGTAGTCGTGCCGAGCGAGCAAGATGCCTTTACCTTGATGCGCCGCTTCCTATCCTACCTACCACAAAATGTATTTCAGCTACCACCTGTACAAGCATCCATTGACTCACCTACACGCCGTGATGAAGCACTTCTAAACGCAATTCCACGGAATACACGTCGTCCCTACCGTATCCGTCCCATCTTGGCGGCTATCTTCGACGAAGGCTCTGTCTTTGAGCTTGCCTGTTATGGTCGAGCCACCGTGACCGCTCTAGCGCGACTTGATGGGCATCCGGTGGGTGTTATCGCTGCCGATCCATACATGGGGGGTGGAGGTCTCACCGTCGAAGGTGCCGATGCAATGATTCGGCTTGTTGATCTGTGTCAGACTTTTCATCTACCGCTGGTTACGCTCACAGACCAGCCGGGACTAGCCATTGGACGTGAAGCAGAACGTAGAGGCACTATTCGACACGGAGTAAGGGCTATTTCGGCGGTGTATCAGGCAACGGTTCCCGCAGCGGAGGTGATTATCCGACGCGTCTTTGGCGTTGGCGGGGCTGGTATGACCAATCGACATAAGTTTACACAACGATATGCGTGGCCTTCTGCCGATTGGGGTTCTCTTCCCGTTGAAGGAGGGATAGAGGCGGCATACCGTCGTGAGCTAGATGCCAGCGACGACCCAAAGGCACTATTTGAAGAGATTCGCACGCGCCTGGATGCCGTTCGTTCACCATTCCGTACAGCCGAACGCTTTATCATTGAAGAGATTATCGATCCCAGGGAGACACGTCCCCTCCTCTGTGAATGGGTGCATGATGCCTACGCGCTTTTGCCACAGCAAGTAGGACGCCCTGCTCACGGCACAAGACCATAGGGAACAAATGATGTCTTTGAAATTTTCAAAGGCATCATTTCGACTCTACATTGTTCGCAACTCGCGTTTCAAAATTTTGCCCGTCGCGTTTTTGGGTAGTGGAGTATCTATGAACACAACGGTACGCGGATACTTGTAGGCAGCGACACGCTCTTTACAGAACGCTCGGATATCCTCTTCGCTCACGCTTGCACCTGGCTTAAGGTATATGACTGCCTTAATCTCTTCACCCATTTTTGCATCGGGCATGCCAATCACTGCAACCTCTGAAATCGCAGGATGCTCATACAACACCTCCTCAATTTCGCGCGGGTATACATTGAAACCACCCCGAATAATCATATCTTTCTTGCGATCAACGATTGAGAAGTAGCCATCTTCGTCCATTTTCCCGATATCGCCACTATGAAACCAGCCATTGCGAATCGCCTCTGCCGTCGCTTCAGGGCGTTTGTAGTAGCCCTTCATCACGTTGTGCCCACGAATGACGATTTCGCCCACTTCTCCCACCGGAACCTCCTGATCGTCCGCGTCAACCACTCTCATCTCGACACCGTAAACGGGCAAGCCCACAGTACCTGGTTTTGTAGGTTTGAATAAGACGTTGAACGAGGCGGTTGGCGATGTTTCAGAGAGTCCGTAACCTTCCAGAATAGTGACACCCAGTTCTTTTTTCCAAGCTTGCAGCACCTCTACCGGGTTGGCTGCGCCACCGCTGATGCAAACGCGCAGACTTGAGAGGTCGTATTGCTTACGATTCGGATGATTAAGCAGGTAGATATACATAGTTGGTACGCCCGCGAAGTTCGTCACGCAATCACGTTGAATAAGTTCAAAGGCTTTGACAGGTTCAAAACGCGCCATTAACGTCATTGTTGCGCCTACCGTTATCAAGACATTCATCACCGAGCTAATGCCGAATGAATGGAAGAGTGGCAAGGCCACCAGCCCAACTTCATCGTCACGCCACTCTATACCCAGCGAGTCCGCCGAGGTACGAGCATTAAAGAACAGGTTGAAGTGGCTCAGTTCAGCGCCCTTCGATCTACCAGTCGTACCACTCGTATAGAGGATGACAGCGGTATCATCAGGCATCGTTGCCACCATTTCGTAAGAGGAGGAGGCAATCGCCATCATTGTATCCATGCTCGCGCACCTTCTACATCAGGTACGGCATGCGAAGCTGGAGAGTTGACGATAACAAGGTGATGACAGGTATTTGTTTGCTGATAACCACTTACCGCTTCAGTAGCAAAACCCTCCCAGGCAATCAGCATTACTGCGTCACTATCTTGTAGATGGTAGGCTATTTCAGGAGCTTTGAGCAGTACGTTTAGTGGTACAACAATTGCACCAGCCTTAGCAATACCATAAAAGCAGATGACAAATTGCGGAATATTAGGCAACATGAGAGCCACTTTTTGCCCTGGTTCGATACCAGCATTAGTAAGTGCATTAGCAAATTGATTGGAGGTAGCCTCTAGTTCAGAATATGTCATTTTGAAATCATCAAAAATGAGAGCAGTATGATTGGGTTTACGTTTGCATGTCTCGGCAAGCATCGTTGCTAAATTGAGACTCATCGAGCGTTGTCCTTTCTCTTTACATGCATGAGGTATGTATCACGGTTCATCAAGACTGAGGACAAGAATTTCCTTGCCCTCATTATAACCGCTTCCAATACTTAATGTAAGACTACTTTTCATTCTTTACAACTCTTGTCTCATGCTCCCGCTCATGTTGGAGGCATAGACAGTTGGAAGGTAAGAGGCTAGGGTTGCGGACATAGTAGTAAGGAGACTCTGGTACTCCTGTATCTCGAGAGCGGTTGCAATCTCCGTAACACGTGCCACAGCAGTAAGCAAGGTGTTGATAATACGCGCATTGCCTCCCGCATAATGCCCAATTTCTACAAACACTTCGAGATACTCCTCAAACGCAGGTTGACGAATTTCTAAACAGCTCGTTCCATCCGCGAAGTGGTACATACTCGGTTGTGGTAGACACGCGACGAGTCGCTCAAAAACCGCTTGTAAATACTTTACGCAAAGAACACCCGTTGTTGGGTCATTAATAGCGGGCGAAAGAGCACGAAGCGTGATATCAGCGAGTTGACGAACGCCAAAGCGGGCATCTTGAGCAATGTCGCGTTCGCGCTCAATTACGATATGAGCGTGAATAGTTTGTATACAGGTAGCATCAGCCAAATGCATCGGTCGAACCTCGGCGATAACCATCTCCTCAGTCACAAAATCACCGGGACAGACGAGTAAGCGGAGGTGAAAGCCTGGACAGAGCAAATAGCTCATGAGGCTGTCCAGTTCGACTCTCTGCACATAACCTGGACGTGTTGCTCAGACACGAATCGGCTCTTCCTCAGAATGAGGGGTCGGTACCAAAGGTGATACCGGATGCTCCGTTGGTGCCTCATGTCTCCATTCGGGGTAAGGATGTTCAATAGTTTGTAGCGTTTGTGCGGCACGACGGGCCGCGATATCAGATACTTGCTGCAACAGTAATAAGCGATCCAGCAATGGTAGAGAGAATAGTGTTTGCTTCCGTAGTGCCACCATGAAAGACAAACTGTCCAAGATTAGGTTGAAGGCCATGATCAAGTGCCAAAAAGAGAATAGCGAGTAGTGGACCGGCGAGTGAGACAAGCGCAGGCACAAACCAGAATGAGTTAAGAAGCACTCTTCGATACTTTTCAAGTGCTTTGTTGAAGTCATTCAGCATATTTGTCTCGTTTCTTACATTCAGTAAAAGGTGGCTATTTCTCATTTTTGTTTGCAGAAAAAGGCACCAGATAGCCTGTCAGGTAGTGTTTTACTTCTGTACGACTGCATGTTGCAACGCACAAAGACACCACGTACCGACCCGACTTCCCGGTGCTCCTATATAAGTATTTATAATGTGTATAAATGTTCAGGACAATTGTAACACAAAGCCTATCGTAGAGACAAGAAAAATGTGTACTGACTACGGTTCGTTTAGTACTTGCAGAGTTGCTCGTGCCTCTTGCTGCATCGTTTGCCAGCAAGCATCGCAATAACCGGAGGCCAGTAAATTCAGTGAGAGATCATGAAAATGTTGCTGCTTTTGCAGTAATTCATGCAAATCACCCAACAAGGCATCGTCAAGATGTATCATAGCGCGGCAACGCTTACACAGAAGGTGATGATGTGTGTTGCCACGCGGTATTTCATAGTGCGAAGACTCGCCGGGGAGGTGGTTTTCGTGGACGAGTCCTAGACCACTAAGTAGTTCCAACGTGCGGTAAATGGTTGAGAGGCTGACGCGAGGATTGATGTGTTGCACACGCTCCGCGATTTGCTCCAAACTGATATGCTCGTTAGCATCTTGAATAACACTTAACACAAGGTAACGTTGCGGAGTCAGGCGGTACCCCCGCTTTTGCAGCAAATCGTTACTTTCATCAACATAGTGGTGCATCTTGCACCTCCTCTCGCGTCCTGAACATTATGGGTGCCGCTATCGTAGCACTGCGATTACTCTACGTCAAGAAACAGCATGGCTAGCTCAGCCCTTTTGAAAATCGCTGAATGACATCGTTCTATAGTAGTGCCAGGGCTTGCCTCCTTGAGTCCAATGAATATCATAGATTGGCCTGTGGAGCGGTGTAAGTATGATTTCAAGAGCATGACAGGGGCAAACCCTGGCACTACTATAGACGGACTCGCGCCGCTCCGCCACGCAGTGGCAAGGAGAGTATAGTAGTGACTGGGCTTGCCCCTGTCATGCCCCCGGCTGGCTACAAGCCACTTGAGTAATTAATTGGTTTCAATGGGATTGCCCTGTCATGCTCTCTGAATTCTACAAACCAATACTATTGTTTGCTTCTTCCCTTGAAGCCGCTGGAACTGGGCTACTTACGGTCTCGCCGTCTATTTCTTTTGGGACAGAATGTGGTTGAGCGCGATTAACTTCGAAATCATCATATTTCTTTACTTTGTAGATGATCGTTGAGATTGCCCAACTCGCAACGAACAGCAACACAATGATAACACCTAGCCACCCAAAGTTGTTATTCAGGTTGACGATCTGATCCCAGACAGGACCACTCAGGTTTAACTCAGTTGCCAGAATGTTCAATGCCTCTAAGCCACCAACGATCAGGGCTACGATGACCGATACAAGAGTGATATTGAGATTGTAGTATAATTTCCGCATTGGTTTCACAAAGGCCCAACCATATGCGCCCAACATCAAAATGCCATCGGTAGTGTCAAGCAAGGACATGCCAGCAGTGAACAATAGTGGGAAGATCAAAATGGCTGCCACAGGAACACCGTTACCAACAGAGGTCGCGGCGATACCTAGTAGTCCAACCTCAGTTGCAGTGTCGAACCCAAGGCCAAAGAGAAAACCCATAGGGTACATCTTCCAACTTTTATCTGTAACTCTGAGCAATGGGCGAAAAAAACGTCCCATTAGACCCCGATTGTTTAAAGACTCATCCAAAGTCTGATCATTGTATTCACCACCATTTTTCACCTCGCGGAATGTTTTGTAAATATCCAACAGGACTACAATATTGATAGCAGCGATCAAAAACAGGAAGGAAGCAGAGACAATGGTGCCGACGAGTCCACCAATAGACTTGAGGTAGTCAAAGTTTTTTACTGCAACGGCTGCTATTGCAATGAGGACAGTCAACAGCACAACAACGGTGGAATGCCCAAGTGAAAAAAAGAAACCAACAGCGACAGGATATTTCTTCTCTTGCATTAGCTTACGCGTGACATTATCGATAGCGGAAATGTGATCTGCATCGAATGCATGACGAAGACCAAAAGTATAGGCTGTCAACGCGAGTAACAGCAAGGTGGGTGAATGTGAAAATGCGATGAGTGCAAGCACCCAACCCAGGACATTGAACGCTATAAGAAATGCGTAAATGCCGATGACGCGGCTGCGTACATCACTCGAACTTTCGCTGAACACACGCGAAACAGCCGCTATTCCAAAACTGTTAACTTTACTACTCATGGAACCTCCTGAAAACTCTAGCCAAACGCGATTGAAAGCGAGGTAGAAGCTATTCCAATCGCGAAAAACGAGCTACGTTAGTGTTGTGCTCCAAGATCAATCCCTATGTCCCGAGTGGTACAAGGAATGACTTGAACTATACAAAAATACTTCTTGGATAAAAGTATAACAGCTAAAATTCGTAATTGCAAATTTTTCCCAATTGCCCATATTTCGTGTTCGGCTGTAGAGTGATATACTCAGATAAAACAAGCTAGCACTAGTAGGAGTATATTTCTATGCCTGAGCCTATGCGGATTCTTGCCGTTGATGTCGGCACGGGAACACAGGATATCCTGCTCTTTGAGAGTGGAAAGACGATAGAGAACTGCTTTAAGCTCGTTATGCCCTCACCAACAGTCATTGTTGCCAATCGTGTGAAACAGGCCACTGAGCAGAAACAATCGCTTGTACTCACAGGTGTCACAATGGGTGGTGGTCCCTCTCATTGGGCGACGCGTGACCATGCACTGGCAGGCAATGCCGTCGCGGTGACACCTGAAGCAGGGAGAACATTTGACGATGACCTCACGCAGGTTGAGCGTATGGGCTTCGAGATTATTGACGATAAAGAGGTTGCACAACGCATCCTACAGCCCGATGTTGTCCATATTGAACTACAAGATTTCGATGCACAAGCAATTATTACTGCCTTCCGAGCCTTCGATATTGAGCCGCGTGTCGACGCTCTAGCACTCGCGGCCTTCGATCACGGAGCCGCGCCTCCTGGCGTAAGTGATCGCCGATTTCGCTTCGACTTTCTCGCGAAAACAGTTCATGCCAATCCCACTCCCAGTGCCTTTGCTTATCCAGCACAGAGCACGCCCGCAGAACTCACACGTCTACAAGCTGTGGCAACAAGTGCCGCACGCTACCTGCAAAAGAGCGGCTCGGACATGCACACGCCGATATTTTTGATGGATACAGGAGCGGCAGCAGCACTTGGTGCCCTAGAAGATCCACTTGTTCGTACACAGCATGAATGTCTATTGTGCAATATTGGCAACTTCCATACACTGGCCTTTCACCTTGTGCAGGGACAGATTAGAGGTATGTTTGAGCATCATACTGGAGAGATCAGCAAGGCACGCTTAGAGGAGTTGCTACTCAAATTGGTAGATGGCACACTCTCGAATGAAGAGGTGTTTGCGGATAGCGGTCATGGTGCCCTGATATTAGAGCAACTTGCGTCAGAAAAGCATGCATTCCCTTTTCTCGCGGTAACAGGTCCACGTCGTGAACTGTTGCGCGGTTCAAGATTGCATCCCTACGAAGCCGTACCTCACGGAGACATGATGTTGGCTGGCTGCTATGGTCTCTTGCGGGCACTCGCAGATCGTGAGCCAGGTCTGGCCGGAGCAATTGAACCATCGCTTCTCCCTACTATATAAAAAGATATGAACGGAAAAGACATGACAGGATATATTGTACTTGAGGGTGGTGCTGAATTTGGTGGGCAGATGGCTGAACCTGATCGCCATTCCATTGAGCTTGCAGGTGGCTCGAATGCCCCTATCAAGATCATTCCAACGGCAGCAGCCCCTGACAATAATCATCAACGTGCGGGTCGTAATGGAGTGAACTGGTTTAAGAGTCTTGGCGCAAACAACGTCGAGTCTCTTCCATTAATTGATGTGGCCTCTGCGAACACCCCAACTATCATACATGCTCTTCTGCAAGCACATCTGGTCTACATGCTCGGCGGCTTCACAGGCTATCTCGGTCAAACGCTTACAGGCAGCAAGTCCTGGCAGGCAATGCAGACCGCGTATGAAAATGGGGCGGTAATAGCTGGAAGTAGCGCGGGAGCAATGGTCTTATGCCAATATTACTTTGATCCCAGCACAAGTAAGGTCGTTACAGGGCTAGGACTTATCCCCAACGCCTGTGTCCTGCCTCATCACAATACATTTGGGAAGGGCTGGGCTTCACGCCTAGCGAAACTGCTTCCCGATGTAGTTCTGCTCGGTATTGATGAGCGCACAGGCATGATTAACGATAAAAATAATGACACGCAAAGCCCCCTATGGAGCGTCTATGGGCAAGGTACGATAACGCTCTATCATCATGGACAGCCCACTGTCTATAAGAGAGGCGAACAATTCAACTACTTGCATGGGTAGAAAACGAGAAGGAGAGCAACTTGTAATGGCAGAACAACACTACGACCTACTTATTATTGGTGCAGGGGCGGCAGGAAGTACCGCTGCGACAACGGCAGCACAGCATAATGCCCGTGTTGTCATGGTCGAACGTGATAAGATCGGAGGAACCTGTCTGAATTATGGTTGTGATCCGACAAAAACACTCCTCTACATTGCCGAACGTCTCTATCAAGCCCAGCATGCTAGCCGTTACGGGTTGCGTATTTCTTCAGCTGCCATTACATGGGAAGAAGTACAAGCCTACGTGCGACAGGTCATTAACAGTATTCGCGGCGGCACATCGAATGAGGCAAGTGAGGAACTGAAGAAAAATGGTGTAGAGGTCATTCAGGGCGAGGCACGCTTCATCTCGCCACATGAAGTTGTGGTAACGAGCAAGCAAGACGGACAAAAAGGTTCTGAGGAACATGCAATCTTCGCGGAACGCATCATCATTGCTTCAGGCAGCGAAACAATAATACCTCCAATTGAAGGTTTGAATACAACAGGCTTTATCACCAATGTCGAGGCAGTTGCGCTACCCTCGCTTCCAGGGCGTTTAGCGGTTGTAGGCGGTGGTGCAATAGGCATCGAATTCGCTCAGATGTTTCGTCGCTTTGGCGTGGAAGTGACAGTGTTAGAACACAGTCCCTTACTGCTTAACAAGGAAGATCGTGAAGTTGCTGATCAGCTTGTCGGCTTACTGAATAAAGAAGGTATTCGCACAGAGACAGGTATTGAACTTCTTTCAGTCCATCGTGCAGAGAATGGGAAACACCTGAAATTTCGTACCAGCACAAAGATTGAAGAGGAACTTGAGGTCGATGAGATACTGCTCTCCATCGGACGCAAACCTACGCTTGAAACGCTCAATCTTGAAGCCGCGGGTGTTGAGGCGACAAAAAAGGGTATTACCGTTGATGCTATGCTGCGTACAAACGTAGAGCATATCTGGGCAGCGGGTGATATAACAGGAACCTATCAATTCACACACTTTGCCTACGAGCAAGGGAAAGTAGCGTCTCAAAATGCATTCGCGCAACAGCCACAGCCATTTGGAGACCGCGTTATTCCCTGGGTGACGTTCACCGACCCGCCTTTGTCCCATGTAGGGAAGACAGAGGAAGAATTACGCGAAGCGGGTATGGAGTATACTGTTGGGCGTATGCAATTCAAAGATGTAGAACGCGCTGTTTCTCAAGGCGCAACCGATGGTTTAGTCAAGCTCCTGGTAGACACACAAGGGAAAATTCTGGGTGGACACATTCTTGGTACACGCGCCGATGATCTGCTAGCACCTATCGTGGTTGCAATGCAAGCCGGACTGCCAGCAAGCGCACTCGCATCTACTATCCTTCCCTACCCAACCTTGAGCGAAGGTGTGCGCTGGGCAGCGGACCGTATTGAAGTAAAAAATGATAGCAAAGGTTAACAATACATGAGTACATTATCCGTGGTTGAAACACGCTCTGGCAAAGTACAAGGAACAAGGAATGAGCAGGTGTCTGTTTGGAAGGGCATTCCTTTTGCACAACCACCTATCGGGCCACTACGCTTTCGTGCGCCTAAACCAGTTGATGCATGGATAGGTGTGCGTGATGCTACACAGTTTGGGGCCATCGCACCCCAGACAGAGATGGGGTCTTTTGGTACGCTACGCGAGCCGATGAGCGAAGATTGCTTGACACTCAACGTCTGGTCGCCAAGTGCGGATGATGCACGACGACCTGTCATGGTTTGGATTCACGGCGGTAGCTTTGTGACCGGCTCCGGTTCGACGCCATGGTACGATGGGACAGGCTTCGCAACACATGGCGATGTTGTGGTCGTCACAATCAACTACCGACTTGGGGCGCTCGGCTTTCTCTATCTGGCAGAAATCGGAGGCGAAGAATACGTTACCTCTGGCAATAACGGTCTACTCGATCAGATCGCGGCACTGACCTGGGTCCGTGATAATATCGCAGCCTTCGGAGGTGATCCTGATAATGTCACTGTGTTTGGCGAGTCTGCCGGTGCCATGAGCATTGGTGCTCTGCTTGCTATATCTGACGCGCATGGACTATTCAAACGCGCGATTCTACAGAGTGGTGCCGCACATCGCGTCAATAGTAGCCATATAGCTGCTACGGCTGCCAAGAACTTTCTCAATGCCCTTACACTTGCTGGTCCCAATGCTATACAACAGCTCTTGACAACGCCTGTAGACGCTATTCTTAAAGCACAAAATACGCTAGCAAGTTCTGTGCAATTGCGTGCATTTAGTCCGGTTATCGACGGGGTTGTGTTGTCAAAACGTTCTATAGACGCTATCGCTGACGGTTCGGCAGCAGGAATAGATGTCTTGATCGGGACGAATCTTGACGAGATGAAGCTATTCACAGTGTTTGACCCGAGACAACAAAACGTGGACACGGCCATATTGACCACGTTATTTGGTGACAGGGCTGACAATATCCTGGGAATATACACGGAACATCAACAGGAAACTCCTTTATCAACACCCTGGGAAGCATTCTTAACAGACCGCACGTTCCGCATCCCGGCTATTCGTCTCGCTGAACAGCAGGTGAAGCATGGCACATCAGTATGGATGTATCGCTTCGACTGGCCAACGCCTGTTTACGGGAGTGTTCTGGGCGCATGTCACGCGCTAGAAATTCCTTTTGTATTCGATACTCTGCGTCAACCAAGTGTTTCGATGCTCACGGGTGGAGCAAGTGCGCCTCAGCCTATTGCGAATGCCATGCATGCAGCCTGGATTGCGTTTGCACGGAACGGCGACCTGTCACAGGTAGAAGGTCTTCCGGCATGGCCGCCCTACAATGTTGAGCAACGGGCTACAATGCTTTTCAACCTTGAGAACACGATAAACAATGACCCGCAGTCGGAGATACGCAAGATATGGGAAGGCATTTTATAGAAGGAGTGATATCTTTTATATCATATATCACTCTTGAATACTATAACTTGGCTCTGTTTGATCACCTAGCCAGATAAGCACCTGCCCATCAGAAGCTTTTTGCCTTTCCTTGATCTCCGCCTCCCAGTCTTCTTTAGGCACGGTGTTGATGGCATCCACCAGATCACACATTAATGATCTTTGCAGTCCCTCAATTGTGGCATGGTCGTCGCCCTGGTCAAGCCGTTGGTCAACGTAGTCTCTTAGTCGCATACTATATTTCCTCGCTTCGCGCTACAAAGTCAACGATCTTCTATATTAACCACGTTTTTACTAGCTACCATGTTTCAAAAAGATAAATATGTCAAGAGATGTCAGGAAATATTGTGTATACTCAATGTGCTGAATAGATAGGTGAACATATGAGGAGGCATACCTATGCAACAAGCACATGAGAAGACATTACGAGACAAAGTAATCGTTGTCGCGGGAGCAACGCGAGGAGCAGGGCGTGGCATTGCCCTTATGCTCGGTGAAGCAGGGGCGACTGTCTATGTCACAGGACGTAGTATTCGAGGGCAAGCGGCGACTCAGGGTCGCCCTGAGACAATCGAAGAAACGGCAGATATGGTGACAGCTCTTGGTGGTAAGGGCATTGCCATGCGCGTTGACCACACTATCGAAGATGAGGTAAAAATGCTGTTTGAGCATGTCAAGCAAGAGCAAAACGGGCGTCTTGATGTGCTAGTAAACGATGTTTGGGGCGGTGACGAACTTACGCAATGGGACAAACTGTTCTGGGAACATTCTCTTTCAGACGGACTGCTAATGCAAAAACGAGCGGTTCACTCGCATATCATCACCAGTTATTATGGCGTGCCACTCATGGTCGCACGGGGGCAAGGGCTTGTGATTGAAGTCACTGATGGCACTGATTATCGCTACCGAGGAAACCTATTCTATAGCCTCGCCAAAATTTCAGCTATTCATCTTGCCGAGGCTATGGCGGAAGACCTACGCAAGTACAACATTACTGCACTTGCTGTGACCCCTGGCTACTTACGTTCAGAAGCCATGCTTGATGGGTTTGGCGTCACAGAAGCAAACTGGCAGGACGCAGTACGGCAAGACAAGCATTTTATCGCGTCCGAAACGCCCTTCTACATTGGGCGTGCAGTAAGAGCATTAGTTTCTGATCTCCATGTAGCCGAAAAATCTGGTAAAACGTTGGCTTCGTGGGACCTTGCCAGCGAATACAATTTCACTGATAATGATGGTAGGCAACCAAGTTGGGGCAAATACTTCGCGGAAAATGTTGCGAACACGTTGGAATCATAAACTGCTATGCTAGAAAAGTGTATAAAGGGAATGCAGCACTATGGAGTGTCACGCTATGACAGTCCATAGTGCTGCATGTTAATTTCCTTCGAGTGCCTGCTTCCCTATGGCAGCAATAGCGGCATCGTCTAATGGGGGATGCTGTAAACCTGCACGCACATCGCGATAGTAGCGTTGCAAGGGCATCTCCATCGAGAGGCTCGCACCCCCTACGAGGCGCATGGCGATATCAACAATATCAACAGCATAATTGCTCACCAGGTATTTCGCGGCTGCGAACTGGCTTGAGGGTATGCTATCGGGGTTCTCACTGAACTGTGCCGCGATACCATACAGCACGGCTCGACTCTGCAACAGCGCAAGCTCCATCTTAGCAGCCTTTTCCTGAATATGCGGTACGCTGGCAATTGATTTGTCGAGCGAGTTCGGCTTGCGTTTACGAGCAAAGGCGATAGCCTCGTTGCGGGCAGCCGTAGCGATGCCTAGATACACAGCGGTTGTCGGAAAACTCCATGCCGCGAGACGCATTTGAGTAGCAGGATTTGTTGGAAGCTGCACATCAATATGCGCGTTCTCATCCACATGTACATTTTCAAGAATCAAATCATTACTGCCGCTACCACGCATACCCAAAGAATTCCATGTCTCTTTCACCTGCAACCCCTGTGCAGTACGTGGAATAAGAAAGGAGCCGCGATCAGCGCCGAGCGGCGACAAGTTTGTGGTGTCCTCAATACTACAGGTGACGATAAAGAAAGTGAGGACTGGACTACCTGTTGTAAATGTTTTGCGCCCTGTGATTATCCACGAACCGTCTTCCTGGCGACGTGCAGTTGTAGCAGGTTTGCCACCTCGGCTGGGACTACCAGTTGCAGGTTCGCTCGCAGACGTATTGATAATTGCTCCATCCTCGACAACAGCTCGACAGAGACGTGCAAAAAACTCGTTGGGACCTGTCACGTTCTCTGCTAATTTCGCGACATTTGCCAGGTGCATGCTCATTACTAGCGCGGTAGCACCATCTCCTTGTGCTAACTGTTGCTGAGCCAGCGTCACTTCGAGCAGATCAGCACCCCAGCCACCAAAGTCACGCGGAACAGTTAACGTGAGATACCCTGACTGTTGCAGGTCTTTATAGTTTTCAACGGGAAATCTGCCCGCCCAATCGTTCTCTTTCGCACGCTTCGCGAAGGTTGTAGCCAGTTCACTTGCCATAGCGATAAGTTTCTTTTGACGGTCTGTAGTGGGATATGCGGGAAAAACCATGAATAGTATGTTCCTTTTGTTTTTTTCTTTTAGTATGAAATGCTGTGATGGAATCGTCGACACGAAGGCCGACGATTCCATCGCAGCATTTCATATCCTATTATTTTCTATAAGATGAGCGGCGTGTAGTACAAGAGTATGCACACGCGAACCAAAGACCGCGAAACGTGCATCTTGTGTCTGCCCACGTTTCCACCGTGCGTAAATCTGTTGCAGAATTACCGCCAGTTTGAAGTACGAGAAGGCCATGTAGAACTGCATCGAGGAGATATCGCGTCCACTCTTGCGTGCGTATTCCTCAATAAATTGTTCGCGTGTCAAAAATCCAGGCGATGTTGTCACCGTTGGCAAGACCACTTTCATATCCTCGGGGTCGTCCGCTTGAACCCAGTAACAAAGTGATACTGCGAGATCAAAGAGGGGGTCACCAATCGTCGCCATCTCCCAGTCCAGGACTGCTATGGCCTGTGTTACATCCTCAGGACTAAACAACATATTGTTGAGTTTGAAATCATTGTGAATGAGTGTTGGCGCGGGACTTTGCGGCGTATGCTCTGTGAGCCAGTGCGTCAACGGCTCGACCTGTGGTATCTCGTCCGTCTTTGCACGAGCATAGCGTTCAATCCAGCCTTTGACCTGGCGTCCTAGAAAACCTTCGGGATGCCCTAATATACCTAAACCAGCACCTTGCCAATCAATGGCATGAATACGTACAAGCGTCTCGACAGTCGTTGTTGAGATGGCACGCCCAATCTCTTCGCTTGGCGTTACATCAGGAGGGAAGCTATCATTGAGGACAACACCCCGTTTGCGTTCCATCACATAGAACGGCACACCCATGATACTCAGATCGTTACAGAAAACATACGGCTTGGGTGCTAGTGAGAAGACTGGATGAACCTTTTGTAACAGACCCGACTCGCGCTCCATATCATGCGCTTTTGGTGGTACAGGCCCAAACGGAGGACGTCGCAACACACCTTCCCACGTCCCAACTTGCAGCAGGTAGGTTAGGTTGGAGGCACCCGACGGAAATTGGCGTACCTGTAACGTGCCTTCACCTAGCCCCTCGATATGGTCGCGTAGGTAACGCTCTATCACTGGCAGGTCAAAGCTTTCTCCTGCACGCACAGCTATCGTTTCATCAAGTTGCATAACCTACCTCGCCTCTTTCAGGATGTCTTTGTCTTGCGCGAAATCTATGAAGTATTGAATAGACTGTGGATTAGCCATCGCATCAACACTGATAGCTTTTTCTACAGGCATGCCCAGGAATAGCTTCTTCACTGGTACCTCAAGCTTTTTGCCACTCAATGTACGTGGCACTTCGCTAATCTCCAGTATCTCGTCGGGGACATGATGCGGTGAGACGTTGCGGCGTAGCTGTTCTTTAATACGAGCTTTTAACGTATCATCTAGTTTCACATCTTGCCGCAACACAACAAAAAGCGGCATGTAGTACTTCCCACCAGGAAGTTCGACGCCGATGATGAGACTATCGAGTATCTCTGGAAAGCCTTCGACAATACGATAAATCTCGCTACTGCCCATTCTGATGCCCATACGGTTGATTGTGGAGTCGGAGCGTCCATAGATAATGGCACTGCCAGTAGGAGTAATGCGAATCCAGTCGCCATGTCGCCAGATGCCGGGATACATCTCGAAATAGCTATCGAGATAGCGTTTACCGTCCGGGTCGTTCCAGAAAAATAAGGGCATAGAGGGCATTGGCTCTGTAATCACTAATTCGCCCACTTCGTCGAGCAGTGGCTGCCCTTGCTCATCGAATGCTTCAATCCTCGCACCCAGCCCACGACATTGTATCTCGCCCTCATAAACCGGCAACAGGATGGAACCGCCGACAAAGGCGGAACATACATCTGTACCACCACTCACAGAGGCCAGCCATACATCTGATTTGACGTTCTCATAAATCCACTGAAAACCTTCGGGCGGCAATGGCGAGCCAGTCGAGCCAATCTCGCGAAGCTTACTCACATTGTATGTCTTACGGGGGACGATGCCCGCTTTCATGCAAGACGTGATATAGCCTGCGCTGGTACCAAAAATAGTCATTCCGGTATCCTCAGCGAACTTCCACAGTGTTCCCATGTCAGGATAGCCAGGGCTTCCTTCATACATCAAGACAGTTGCGCCAACCAGTAAGCCACCGATGAGGAGATTCCACATCATCCACCCAGTCGTGGTGAACCAGAAAAATCTGTCGTCTTGTTTGAGGTCCAGGTCTAGTGTGAGGCTTTTCAGATGTTCTAGTAGGATACCGCCTTGCCCCTGCACAATCGCTTTTGGCAAACCTGTTGTACCAGAAGAATAAAGTACCCAGAGCGGATGATCGAACGGCACCTGCTCAAATGTCAGTTCAGCAGGATGCGTGAGTATTTCACTCCACGTGATGGTGTTTGCAAGCGTAATCACTTCCGCATCACCGAAGAGATACGGGAAGAGCACCGTCTTTTGTACCGTTGGCAAGGCCTTTTGTAAGTCCGCGACAATGGCACACCGATCAAAGGTCTTACCAGCATATTGATAGCCATCGACGGCAAAGAGCACTTTTGGCTCAATCTGCTTGAAGCGGTCGATGACACTACTCGTGCCAAAGTCGGGCGAGCAACTTGACCATGTAGCTCCTATGCTAGCACAGGCAAGAAATGCCATGAGCGTCTCTGGCAGGTTAGGCATGTAAGCAACAACTCTATCGCCACGCTGTACGCCTAATTCGCGCAATGCATGCGCGATAGAGCCGACCTTCTCGCTTAGCTCATGCCACGATACTTCACGCAACGTATGACGTTCCGAGCGGAAGAGCAGTGCGGGACGTTCAGAAGAGGCGTTCCTAAATACATGCTCTGCATAGTTCAGTTCAGCACCTGGAAACCAAGACGCGCCAGGCATCTTCCTCTCGGTCAGGACAGTCGTATAGGGCTTTGATGCTTTAATAGCAAAATAATCCCAAAGTGAGGACCAGAAGTCTTCGATTTGTTCAACCGACCATTGCCATAAAGCATTACGTGTCTCGAAATGTAATCCTTTTTTGTCCTCAAGCCAACGCATATATGTTGTCGCATTAGCCTGTTGTCGCATTGTTTCAGTTGGTTCCCACAACGGTGTGTGATCTCCACGTAGAGTCGTCATGCTTTCTCTCCTTCACAGACTTCAAACGATATTTCTCTCATTATATCCTCTTATAAGGTGCTTGTGGGAAAGAGGCGTACCACGCGTTCCTTTATGGCCCACCATTCAGATTGAAAGTTGGGGCGAACGCCTGGGAAACATAGTCACCACTGATCTCATTTCGTATAATCAAGCTATCAAACCAAAAATCATCCATTATTTGGCATATCTGCAGCGGAATATGATACAATACCAGCTATAATGCGGAAAGAGCCGGAGAGCAACCACTGTTATTTCTCGTTATATCTCACCTGGAGTCAAAAGTAATAAAATTTTCACGGTAGAAGAGCAACGTTATGTGCATCATCAGTTAATGCTCGTTTCAAAACGTTGTTGTGTTTTAATAAGAATAAAGAATATGGAGTGGATAGTGTCAGAACATGATGTCGTTGTTATAGGAGCATCGGCTGGCGGTGTAGAGGCATTAGTAAAACTCGTCAGTCAGTTTCCCGCTAATCTGCCAGCAGCGGTCTTTGTGGTACTCCATATTCCACCACAAAATCGAAGCATGTTGCCTATAATACTTAGTCGTTCTGGGCCACTCCCGGCAGTACATCCAGTTGATGGCACCAAGATTGTGCATGGGCATATTTATGTCGCTCCACCAGACCATCATCTAATGCTTGAACAAGGATACATCCGCATCATCCGTGGTCCTAAAGAGAACCGTAATCGTCCTGCTGTCGATCCACTTTTTCGCTCGGCGGCAAGTGTATACGGCCCCAAAGTTATCGGAATAGTTCTCACTGGCGCGTTAGATGACGGTACGGCTGGTCTGCTAGCAATCAAACAACGTGGTGGAATAGCAATAGTGCAAGACCCAGCGGAGGCACTCTATACTGGAATGCCTCAGAGTGCAATAGACCATGTTGCGGTGAATTACACCTTGTCACTTGCTGATATAGCACATAAGGTTGTCACTCTTGTTGATGAGGAGGTTGACGGAACGATGGAACGCTCCGTACCTGAAGATGAAGAGATGCAAAACGAGTTAAGTCTTGCAAAAATGGAACTATCACGACAGAAAGATGATGTACGTGCTGGTACCCCTTCAGAGTACTCATGCCCGGAGTGTGGAGGTGTTCTGTGGGAGATACAGGACGAAAAACTGCTACGCTTTCGCTGCCGTGTTGGTCATGCGTTCTCTATTGAGAGTATGATGGCGGAACAGTCTGAAGCTATTGAAGAAGCCATGTGGGCAGCATTGAAGACATTGGAAGAACAGGTCAGCATTTCGCGCAAATTAGCTGTCCAGGCACATCGAAATGGGCATACAATGGTGGCTCAGCGTTTTGAAGAGCGACAAAGACAAGCTGAGAAACGCGTTGATTTGCTTATGACCGCCTTACAGAAAAGCGAAAATCCGCTTCCAAATGTACTAGAGGATGTGGTTTGAGTACATGTAGGGAGGAAGAAGTTGAGGACCAACAGTTGCCAAAAAAGCTTGCAGAGAGCGTTGGAAGCATGACAGGGGTAGGCCTCCATAAGCGTGAAATTCAGGCCAAAGGGATGTCTCTGATGAGGTTAGGGCACCCGCAAGGGGATGCCCCTTCCATACACCACTCCGCTTCTCATGGTCATCGTCCTATGGGAGGGGCATCCCCTTGCGGGTGCCTTGGTTCCGATGGAAACTTGGGGGCTTGTTTCTGTCATGCTCTCACGATCATGCTTACTCCGCCCCACAGGCCAAATTATGATTTACAGAATCTCACTATCAATGGAGCAAATTGACTCGTCATTTCACTTAGTAAAAGGTAGTTCTCGATTATGAGCGATGCTGAAAAAACACAATCTACTGTTCAGGATCTCGTGGTTGTCGGTGCGTCCGCTGGTGGAGTAGAGGCACTTTCAACGCTTGTAAGCACCTTGCCATTAGATTTTCCGGCCCCTATCGTGCTGGCGCAGCATCTTGACTCAAATCGACCAAGTACCCTTGACCATATTTTACAGCAGCGTACCTCCCTTCCCATCATAGTTGTGAGTAAGAGTGTGAAGCTTGAAGCCGGAACGATTTATGTCGTTCCTTCCAACAGGCATATCCTCATCAGCGATCATCAGGTAGAGTTGCAGGAAGATCGTGGCAGGCGTCCCAGACCATCTATAGATGCCCTACTTTCTAGTGCCGCCGAAATGTATGGAGACCGTTTGATAGCAGTCATTCTTACAGGGTCTGGTTCGGACGGGGCAGCGGGCGCGGTTGATGTAAAAAATGCGGGTGGCACCATCATTGTGCAAGACCCACATACAGCTCGTTATCCATCTATGCCTCTGGCACTACCACCAACAATCATAGACTTTGAAATTAAAATTGAGCATATTGGTGCGCTGCTTTATGACTTGCTGTCAGGAGTCAAAAGCGTACAGAGCGAAGAGCGTACCGATGATATTCTACAGAATATTCTTAAGTTAGTTAACCAGCAGGTCAATATTGACTTTCGTCAGTATAAAATATCGACCATCCTGCGCCGCCTCAGTCGTCGTATAGCGGTTACGCATACACATACGTTGCCTAACTACGCGGACTACTTACGGAACAATTCAGGAGAAGTGAGTGAATTGGCCAAGGCGTTTTTGATCAATGTTACGCAGTTCTTCCGCGATAGTGATGCCTTTGCTTATATTAAAGATGATATCTTACCCAAAATTATCGCTAAAGCCCGTACACGAGATAAAGTGTTGCGTCTCTGGACAGCAGGATGCGCTACAGGAGAAGAGCCATACTCGCTAGCAATGCTTATCGCCACGCTCTTAGGTCCAGAACTTCCCGAATGGAGTATCAGAATATTTGCCACTGATCTCGACGATGCCGCAATTGTCTTTGCACGCCGTGGCATCTATTCCGAAAATTTGCTTAACAGTATACCTGAAGAGTACCGTGAGCGTTTCTTTGAGCATGTCGATCAAGGTTATCGCATCTCAAAAATACTGCGTCAAATGGTTATTTTTGGGCAACAGGATCTGGGCCGAGGTGCTCCTTTCCCACGTATAGACATGGTGCTGTGTCGAAATGTCTTGATTTATTTTACGTCCCAACTTCAAGATACCGTACTCAACCAATTCGCTTTTTCGCTCGCGCCCGATGGCTACCTCTTTCTTGGGAAGGCCGAAACAGTACGTCCTACTCAGACCTACTTTGAACTTGTGAACAAGCAGTGGAAGGTATATCGCTGCACAGGAAATATCTTGTCCTCGATACGACGACAGAACTTGCCTACACTCACGACGCCACAATTGGAGAGGCACCTCATAAACCACTCTGGCAAAAACACGAATATATTTGACTCCAATCAAGACCCCTCCTCATTAGTTGCCGAAGCGGGACAAATACGACGCTTCAATGAACTATTACTCCGTGTTCTTCCCGTTGGTATTGTCATAATTGATCGCAACTATCACATATTGACCGCAAATGGAGTAGCACGACGTTTGCTCAGTCTACGTGATATGTCCGTCGACCAGGATTTCCTACATGCAGTGCGCGGTATTCCCTACACGGTCATACGCACTGCAATCGATACCGTCTTCCGTGAGCGTAGCGTTGTCTCCCTCTCTGAGGTGGAGATGGAGATTGCCTCTGGTGGCAGTGGACGCTTTTTGAGTCTGTCAATGACTCTGATACAGCTAGAGACAAACGCACCTGAGGTGGCAATACTCAGCGTAAGCGACATAACTGAACAAGTTCAAATCAGGCGACAACTAGAGGTTTCTCAGGTAGAACAAGCGCATCTCATGAATGAACTGAGCACAGCGAACAAGCGTCTAAGCTACGTCAATAAAGAAGTTATGGATGCGAACGAAGAGTTGCAGGTCTCGAATGAAGAGCTCATGTTGACGCACGAGGAATTACAGGCGAGTATCGAGGAGTTCGAGACCACCAACGAAGAACTACAAGCCACCAATGAAGAATTAGAGACCAATAACGAAGAGATGCAGGCTACCAACGAAGAATTGGAGACGACCAATGATGAGTTACGAGCACGAACAAGCGAGCTTCAAGAGACGGCTAGCATGCTTGATAGCGAACGTATATGGCTCGCAGAGATGGTTGAGCTTGCTCCATTTTACATTCTTGTATTGCGCGGCCCAAATTTAATCGTGGAGGCATACAATCCCAACTATGCTCGTATGCTTGAAGGTTATACTCCTCAAAGTCGTTCGATTGATGAGGTGGTAGAGATGTTCTGGGATATGCCAGTAGGCACGACGATCATTCAACAAGCACGCGAAGTATACTATCACGATGAACTTCGCACAATACCCCGTACAGTTACCCGACAGAGACAAGGACAGGGTGAGCGACAAGAAGAAAGCTACTTTGTCTACACTCTTGTACCTTCACATGATGCACAGGGAAGTGTCAATGGTGTGATTATCTATGCACGCGACGAAACGGAACAACGCGCACGCGAGATCGAGGAAGAGCGTACAAAGCTCAAGCTCATTTTCGATAACACCACCTTGGCTCTGCTCGCTCTCTATGATGCTTCTAATGCTGAACTCCTTATGGCAAGCCCAAATTATCTCAGTACACTGGAGCGCATTCACGGCACGTTATCCAACCAGGGTATCGGGAGTCTATGGTATGAAAATTCTATGATAGTGCCGCAGAAGCAAGCAAAGGCATTATGGAATACGGTGCAGGAGAACCGCAAATCAGTACGCCTACCAGAGATGCGCTATACCTTCACACAAGAAGGTGAGGAGACATTTTGGGACTATAGTTTAACACCTATTATGGACACAGAGAATAGTGTTATACCGCATTATATGCTTATTTCGATGGTTGACATCACGGAGCAGGTGCGAGTGCGTCGAGAGTTAGAGCGACTCGATGCTATCAAGGATGACTTCCTTTCGCTTACAACACATGAACTACGGACACCCCTCACTGCCATTTTAGGCAATGCACAAGTCATGCTCAGAAGTGTCAAACGACAAGCAACACAAACGGACGCTGAAGATAATCAACGTAGACAACTTGAACAATGGGCCAACACACTCGACAAAATTGTGTTTCAGACGAACAAAATGAACGCAATGATTGGAGAGATGACGGATGTCACACGGTTAAGCAGCAAGATGTTTGAACTACACACGAGTGAAAACGTCGACATCACCAGCCTTGTACGCAGTGTTATTGAACAACAAACGCTAGCCGATGCTAGTAAGCATCCAATTTGTTTCACCACCACTATCGATGCTGCTGTTGGCACACTCGACCCAGCACGCGTCGAACAGGTACTGAATAATTTGATTAGCAACGCTCTCAAGTATAGTCCTGCTGACAAACCTGTCGATGTTTCAGTGACGTATGCTACCGACACTAAAGATTTTGTGCTTGTGACTGTACGAGACGAAGGCTACGGCATCAGCGAAGAGGAGCAAAAGCACATTTTTGATCGCTTCTACCGCGCCCATTCACGTGAGCATGCGGATGGTTTGGGGCTTGGTCTATACATAGCCAGTGAGATCGTCACACAACACGGTGGACGCATGTGGTTGGAGAGCACGCCAGATGTAGGAAGCACCTTCTACTTCACCTTGCCTGTGTCACAGCAAGAGAAAGTATCGTGAAGTGAATATATGTGTATCTATCTTTTAGGGGGTAAAAAATTAACATACTTGGCTTAGTCCACGGAAGCATCACGCTTTTTCTGCCACAGATAGTAATCTACAAATAGACCGCCATCGACAACAAACAACGTTGAAAGCGTTGTTGCGTTATCATTCACGTTTTCTTTCACTTTCAGTCGATAGATTGCAAGGTCGTTTCCATTCGTTCCTGTGTAGCCGATACGTCTTGCAACACCACAGACACATTCTGGCTTATCCTCCATTGCAACAGGTACACGACCCATTGTATGACGCACAGTAATTTGAGTAACGGAAATAGCAGGTATATACGTAACTTGCATTTCATCATTTTTCAGTAGAGTCATATGCTTCCTCCTCGTAGTTCAATTTTCCAAAGAATTCTTTGGAAATGAATGTAAGAGTAGTATATCACATTTAAGGATCAATTGCAAAGGTATTACTCGATAATTTAGAAAGATTTTAAAATTGAAATTCGGGTACATGCAATTGAGAGCATAACAGGGAGCCGAAAGAAGCATGACAGGGGGCAAGCCATTGAGTCCAACGAATGGCTAAAGAGCCTTATAGAGCAGGTTGGTGAGCGGGTGAGCATGTAAGCGGGTAAGCATGACAGGGGCGGGAAAAAGCATGACAGGGGCAAGCCCTGTCATGCCCTTACGATCATGCCCTTACGATCATGCTCTTGCAATCATGCCTGCCCTTTCAACCCGCTTCACGAATTACTTGAAGTCAAAAGGCTTGTCCTTGTCACGCTCTCACGATCACCTTTTAGGAAACTTCACACAGTAATTACAGGACGGGGCGATATGATGTTTGTAGCGCATCTTTAAGAAGATGTAATAATGCCTGATTTGTCTTCTCTTCCGTTTCCGGCCTTACCTGTTTGCGCTCCTCTAGTATATTGATGCAGCGTTGGTAGACGCGATAGAGATAACTGATGTCACGTTCTGGCATAGGAATAATCAGACGAGACGCATCAAGAGCTGCTTGAAAACTTTGGCTAGTACGCTCGAAGCAAGCCTCTGCATACTCAAACCGTGTCGCGGCACGTCCCAGCATTTCTGCGACCTCACCAGTTGCAAACAATACAATAGAACGAGTCAGGTCATAACAAAGCACAGGATTTGAATGTAAGACAGCTTCAGGTATACGTGGTAACGGTTGAGCTTGATTGATGAGTGCGCTTTCCTTTAATATCCCGATTTCATGTGCAATTGTCCAGGGAAAGCCAGGCTCTACAAGCGTATCTAACACTTTTTGACAAAGATATACGGCAATTGAGCGTTCGCGGACTGCTGTATCCGCAAACTCATTCATTTGCGCGATTATAGCGCGTTGAATAGACACACGGATAAGGTATGCTAGAGCAGTATAGAGTGCTATCTCTATCTCTAATGTAGGATAAGGTGTCTCAACTTCCCAGCCCATAAGAACTTGACGACATTGTTCCTCAGCTTCGTCGAGAAGATTTGTACAGTTGATGGAAGGCATCGTTCCAGTCGTTTGTGCCTTTTCTTGAGCAGCTTGTCTTCTACGCATACTAAAATCGAGCAACACCATTGACTGTGAGAGACGCGCCCATGCCTCCCCTAAACGGTCACTGCTTACCTGATACAAGGTTCTACTTTGTACGAAGTAACTCGTTGCACGTTGGAAGCCCCGCTCGATCTCATCTACCGAGTCTTCTGTAGTAGGGGTGAAAGCAGTACGCTGGTATATATCAGCATAGGTGCTATAACCTAACTTTAGGTACAATTGAGCCGCCGTTTGTATATCGTGCGCTGAACGAAGTTGTTGACGTGCTTGCTCAAAATGTTCACAGGCCTGTCGATGAGCACCCAGCGTATGATAGTCATTGCCACAATGAAACTCAATTTTTAGGCGCAGAGCAAGAGTTGTTAAACTTTTGGCATCTTCTGCTCGCTCTTCGTTTTCCATTTCCTGTAAAGAGCCTAGAGCACGCTTGTGATAGTCCAAAGCGGTATAGTATGACTGGGTATAATAATAATTTGTTCCTAATGCGTCAAGGATAGCAGGCCGATACTTGTACGGGGCTAACGTTAAAGCGTGCTCAAGGGAACGCAAAGCTGTAGCAAAATCTTGCTTCTGTTGCGCGATCAAACCAACTAAAAAGGCATAACGTCCTTGAACGTCGGACGAAAGCCCCAACGTAAAATTGGGAGCGAGGGGCGTGAATTCTTGCAGGAAGGGAAGTGTAGAGAATCCTGTCCCTTCTAATAAAATGTCGAGGAGCGGTAAAATTTTTTCCTGGATAACGTGCTCATCGCGATTATACATCTGTGTATCGTTTAATACAGATGTGCGCTTCGTCGTCTCAGTTTGCTGTAGCAGCTTTTCAAAGTGATCAATATGCTGACCCAGTCGCTCGGCGAAAAAGTGCATTGCCTCGAAGGAAGGAACAATCTTCTCACGCTCTACAGCACTTACATAGGACTTCGAAAAGCGATCTCCACCTAATTCAGTTTGCGTAAGACTCTGCTGACGCCGCATTTGCCGAATAGTTTCTCCAATTGGCAGCGGTACGGTTTCTTGCATATTTTACTTCCTCTCTATCCTTGCTGCACTTTCGTCAATACTTCCCTATACTTTAATAATTTATGTTTCAAAGAATATATTGCATAAATTATTGTATGTATTATACTTTGTTCAGGGAAATAAATCAAGAAATCTACTATATTTTTACACAGTTCGATACACGGTTGAGTCTTGTCATGTGGTATCTGTCCAACACAATTTATTGCTTTCCTCCGTTCCCTAAGTGTGAAAGGAATAATACTACTCACCATTGGCGTTGTCTTTATAGGAGGCACGTTGTTCGCGCCCTCTTTCGCCAATCACCATACCATATATAGTATCAAGGAGCTTGTTTCGTATGTCTACTGTCTCACTGTTTGAGCCACTTACCCTACGAGGTATCACGCTACGCAACCGTATCATGGTTTCACCCATGTGCCAATATTCGTCTACCGATGGTTTTGCCACAGACTGGCATCTCGTCCACCTGGGCAGCCGCGCCGTTGGTGGTGCCTCCCTCGTTATAACTGAGGCAGCCGCCGTTGAGGCGCGTGGTCGTATCTCACCGCAAGACCTGGGTATATATCGTGATGAACATATTGCAATGCTCTCACGCATCACCACATTTATAAAAGAACAGGGTGCAGTACCAGGAATACAACTTGCTCACGCGGGCAGAAAGGCCAGTACCTATCGTCCCTGGAGTGGGAGCGGTGAGGTCCAAGCTGAAGAAGGCGGGTGGGAGACAGTGGCTCCTAGTAATGAAAGCTTCTCCGATAGCTATCCTTTACCAAAGAATTGACGAAGCAAGAGATTGCCGAAATCACACAAAGTTTCCGGGTCGCAGCCGAACGCGCACTCAAAGCAGGCTTTCAAGTCATTGAGCTCCATGCAGCACATGGCTACCTTTTCCATGAATTTCTTTCACCACTCTCTAATCATCGTACCGATGAATATGGTGGCGACCTGCGTAACCGCATGCGCTTCCTGTTAGAAACCGCCGATGCAGTACGTGAGGTGTGGCCCAATGAACTACCACTTTTTGTACGCCTTTCCGCTACTGATTGGACCGAGGGTGGTTTGACTATCGCGGATAGCGTTGAGATTGCTCAAACCTTGAAGGGACACGGTGTTGATCTCATTGATGCCTCTTCGGGTGGTAATGTGCCTACCGCGAAGATACCTGTCGCACCAGGTTATCAAGTTCCTCTAGCGGAACAAATTCGGCGCGACAGTGGTATTCTAACCGCCGCCGTTGGTCTCATCACTGAGCCGGAGCAGGCGAACGAGATTGTGCAAGGTGGTCAGGCAGACCTGGTCGCTCTCGCACGTGAACTTTTGCGCGACCCTTACTGGCCTCTCCATGCGGCACGTACACTGGGCTACGATTTTCCCTGGGCAGATCAGTATGCTCGTGCCAAACGCTAGCATACCTGGCTTTTTGCATCATCTTCTCACACGCCTTACAATAGATATAGCACGATAACAATAAAGCAATCAGGGTATCCCCTTCACGGGTACCCTGGTTTTGTAACTTAAATACGTCGATTTTATACGCGACAGATAGATACTCTCTTATGAATATACTTCTCAATGAACAAATCACACAACAAGACACATTTCTTGACCGTCATAAATCAATACTTCTCACGATGTTAGGCGATGCTACGGCGCGAGCAACACAGGTACAGAGGGACGTGATTGCAAGTTTTACGCTTCCGATAGAGCGATATGATACTCTTCAGTCGTTCATTGGCGTACAACAGGTAGGTCTCGGTGAAGTTTTCTTTTGGGAGAGACCTTCTGAGCAAAATGCACTTATTGGCATTGGTACCGCAACGACGATTGAGACAACAGGCCATACAAGTTCTTTAGACGCTGCCACACAATGGCGGGCATTATTGCAAGACGCTGTAGTTGCTAGCGTAGCGGACACACAGGAGATAGATGCTGTTTACGGCACTGAGCCGCTTTTCTTTGGAGGCTTTGCCTTTGACCCAAAAAACGAACATACAGCAACTTGGGCGGGTTTTCCCGATGGCTTACTGATCTTACCACGTTTTCTACTAAGATATAGTCAGAGTCATAGTTCACTCACCATGAATTTTCTCGTCCATTCCGAAGACGATACAGAGCAATGTTTTCAGAGTATTGCTAGTGATGTATTTCGTCTCGTTTCAATTATAAGAAATTTTAAATTTACAGATGAACAGGCGCAGACAGAACCTCTCTTGTTGCAGGACACACTCCCAGCAACAGCTTGGATGCAGAAGGTAGCTGAGCTTGCTAGAGATATTCGACATGGAGCATTTGAAAAAGTTGTTCTCGCGCGTAGTGTACAGGTGATACATTGCTCTGACGCATCGACATCCTTTGACGTAAGCACTATTCTAAGAAGACTTCGCCAGAGTTATCCAAGCACATACATATTCGCGCTACAACGGGGTGAACATTTCTTTGTGGGTGCGACCCCTGAACGTCTTGTACAGGCTCAAAATGGACAGATACACACGATGGCTCTTGCTGGTTCCGCTCCCCGGGGAGCAACACAAGAGGAAGATGAACAGTTAGGGCAAGCATTACTGCAAAGTGAGAAAAATTCTATTGAACATGCAATTGTCGTCGCGCGGGTACGTGAGGCGTTACTTGCACACTGTAGTAAGGTACAAATTTCTGATACTCCTCACTTGCTCAAGCTCAAAAATGTGCAGCATTTAGAGACGCCTATCGTTGGTGAACTGCTGCCAGGCCGTTGTATTCTTGATGTCATGGCAGACCTGCATCCCACTCCTGCTGTTGGAGGATTTCCACGTGAAGAGGCTTTAGCCGCAATTCGACGTGTCGAGCAGCTTGATCGTGGCTGGTACGCGGGTCCCTTAGGTTGGATTGGTGCTGGTGGACATGGGGAATTCGCGGTTGCATTGCGCTCCGGCCTGATTGCGGAAAATGAGGCGACACTTTTCGCTGGCTGTGGTATTGTCGGCGATTCTGACTTCCAAAGCGAGTACGAGGAGTCATGTTTGAAATTACAAGTAATGCTCCGAGGGTTAGGGGAGCAGAATTGAGATGATGAGATGATGGCAAGTGCTTCAGAAATATCACCGTTACTCAAAAACGCGGCCAATCCAACGTATGCCTATGTTTGTGCCTTTGTAGACGAACTACAACGCGCAGGTATACAGAATGCTGTAGTTTGTCCAGGATCGCGCTCGACACCTCTTGCGCTGGCCTTTGCCGCACAGCCAGGAATTCACGTCTGGATGCACGTCGATGAACGCTCTGCTGCCTTCTTCGCGCTTGGCATGGCAAAGCGTTCGGCTCAACCAGTTGCGCTCCTTTGTACCTCTGGCACGGCTGCCGCGAACTTTTTTCCCGCCATTGTCGAGGCGAAGTTAACACACGTTCCCCTACTGGTAATTACATCAGACCGTCCACACGAACTACGCGAAAATGGTGCACCACAGAGCATTGAACAGACTCATTTATATGGATTCCACGTCAAATGGTTCGTCGATGTGGCCTTACCAGAAGCTACGAACGCAGCCCTACGCTACATTCGCACAACGGCAGATAGAGCAACCGCACTTGTGTCTGCGACACCTGCTGGTCCTGTACATCTCAATTTTCCGTTACGTGAGCCACTCACGCCTGCTCCAATCGCAGAGCAGCCGTTACCAGCAGTAGAGCAGAGAAATACAATTGCGTGGCTAGGACGACCAAACAACGAGCCATATACAACGGTGCATGATACCGGACGACGTGAACCCGCTAGTGCGACAGTTGAGCATCTCATTGACACTACACAAGCAACTACACGAGGACTCATCATCGTAGGTCCGCGCGAGGACACAGCATTAACAAAGCCACTTGTACGCCTGGCACAACGTCTAGGCTATCCCATTCTCGCGGACCCACTTTCACAACTACGGAGTGGAGCGCACGATCACAGTCACGTTCTCACGAGCTATGATGCTTTTCTGCGTATAGAGACATTTGTGGAGAAGATGCAACCAGAACTTGTGTTGCGCTTCGGGGCCATGCCTACTGCGAAACCAGTGTTGACCTTCCTGAAACGCTATCCCTCTTGTCAGGTTGTTGTCATCGACGGCAACGAGGATTGGCAGGAGCCAACACAACTTGCAACAGAAATTCTTCATACCGACCCTATTGCCTTCTGTGAAGCTCTCACAAGTGCAGTAGAGGAGCAAGAACCCTCCCTGGGGACTGATTCTTCGGGACACATCATAAATGCGGGAGGACGTGATACATCCGTCCACACAGAGAATTCGTGGCTTGCAATGTGGCAACAAGCAGATGAATATACGAAACAAGCCTTGCATGCAACAATTCAAGATTTTACTGTGACATTTGAGGGGCGCGTCTTTACGGAACTAAACCAACTTTTGCCAGAAGGCACCACGCTTTATACGGGAAATAGTATGCCTATCCGCGACATGGATACTTTTTTCTGGTGTGGCGAACGCGGGCTACACGTTATGGGAAATCGTGGTGCGAATGGCATTGATGGTATTGTTTCCAGTGCGCTGGGTGCGAGTGCTGTTTCCAGTAAGCCTACACTGCTTGTCATCGGTGATCTTTCCTTTTTTCATGATATGAATGGGCTGCTTGCCGCGAAATTACACAAACTTGATCTCACTATCGTAGTCATCAATAATGATGGTGGTGGTATCTTCTCGTTTTTGCCGCAAGCTGACTTTCCAGAGCATTTCGAGCACATTTTTGGTACACCAATTGGGTTGGATTTCAGCCATGCTGCACAGATGTATAATGGAGAATATCAACGTGTCATCAATTGGGAGCAGTTTCGTGTCGCGGTACAACATGGTATAAGCACTGGTGGCTTACACATTGTCGAGGTCAGCACGGAACGCGAAAGCAATGTACGTATGCATCGTCAATTGTGGCAGAGCGTCGAGCAGGCGTTGACACAGGTAATTGAGAAGTAATGGCAACACGGATAAAGGTCAATGGCGTTGCTATCAATGTCGAGATTTTAGAAGCGAAACCTGGACATTCTTTTGTTACCCTTGTTCTCCTTCATGGCTTTACGGGTAGCGCGGCAAGTTGGGGACAGCATCTCAACACGTTCGCAAGCTATGGATTTCGCGTTATTGCGCTGGACATGTTGGGACATGGGCGATCTGATGTACCGCTCGACTCACAACGGTATACAATAGAGCAGTGTCAGGTAGACATTCTTGCTGTGCTGGATAGACTTGGAGTACACGAAGGTGAAGCGGTCCTACTCGGCTACTCGATGGGGGGGCGTATCGCGCTCTATACGGCGTTCTCTAGTTTCTTTCGCGCACTCATCCTGGAAAGTGCCTCTCCAGGCTTGGTAGACTCATTGGAACGAGAACAGAGACGCAGGAGTGATGAGCAACTCGCGGCAAAGATTGAACGAGAGGGAGTGGAAACATTTGTCAATTACTGGGAGCAGTTGCCACTTTTTGCCAGTCAACGGCGTCTTCCTCATGAGCAACAACAGGCTGTACGAGAGCAACGTTTGCACAATGAGGCAGTGGGTCTCGCCAATAGCCTACGCGGTGTAGGAACAGGAATGCAGCCAGCTCTACAAGAACGGCTAGCAACACTCTCTATTCCAGTTCTTTTGGTAGCAGGTATACTTGATACAAAGTTTTGCACGATAGCACAACATGTGGCGCAATCGCTTCCAAACGCGCAGGTACGTATTGTCCCAGACGCAGGACATACAGTTCACCTGGAACAGCCAGCGTTATTTGATCACCTTGTTAGAGATTTTTGCGTAGAAGTTAAAGAGTCGTCCAGGTTTTCTTAGGCCAATGAAATCAAGAAGGAGTTTTATCATGTCAATAGAATGGAATCCAGTTAAAACATATACCGACATCTTATTTGAAAAGGCCGAAGGTATCGGTAAGATTACCATCAACCGACCTGAAGTGCGTAACGCATTTCGACCTGAAACGCTTACCGAACTCATCGAAGCCTTTACCATTTGCCGTGAAGACCCGGAGATCGGTGTCGTGATCTTCACAGGTGCAGGCGACAAGGCATTTTGTTCTGGTGGAGATCAGCGTGTGCGTGGTCATGGAGGCTATGTTGGGAGTGATGGTGTGCCGCGTTTGAACGCACTCGACCTGCAAAAATCCATCAAGTACCTTCCCAAACCTGTTATTGCTATGGTCGCGGGTTACGCGATTGGCGGCGGCCATGTTCTGCATCTGCTATGTGATTTGACAATTGCTGCTGACAATGCACGCTTTGGGCAGACAGGACCACGAGTTGGCAGCTTCGATGCTGGCTGGGGTGCGACCTATCTAGCGCGTGTCGTTGGACACAAAAAGGCGCGTGAAATCTGGTATTTATGTCGGCAATATAGCGCACAAGAGGCACTCGACATGGGACTTGTCAATACAGTTGTGCCACTGGAACGCCTGGAAGAAGAGACTGTCCAATGGGCAAAAGAGATGCTGGAAAAGAGTCCTATTGCCCTACGCTTCCTCAAGGCTGCGTTTAATGCCGATACCGATGGTCTTGCCGGTATTCAAGAGCTAGCAGGTGACGCTACCATGCTCTACTACATGACAGAAGAGGGCCAGGAAGGCAAGAACGCCTTCTTAGAGAAGCGCAAACCCGACTTTTCGCGTTTTCCACGCCTACCATAACCGTGAACATCGACGACATACATTGGCAAACATATCATTTGCCCTTCGCGCAAGGCTTCAGCACCGCTCATGGGGAGATGGCTAAGCGCGAAGGCGCAATTATTACCATTACAACCGACACAGGTATTCGCGGCATTGGCGAAATAGCGCCGCTAACTGAATTCGGCAGTGAAACACTCAACGAAGCCTGTAAGTCTTTCTCACATGAAACAACAGGATTGCGCGGAAAGAGCCTTGAGAGAGCATGGGAAAAACTATCGTTATTGTCGCATGCTGCTCTCAGTGGGCTAGAGACCGCGCTTTTAGATATACAGGGTAAGATTGATGGGCGGAGCGTTGGAGCACTTCTTTCCAATACTACAACACGCGTCACGATACCAGTCAATGCGGTTGTCGGAGCACGGTCTATAGATGATGCCGTTGCGTCTGCTTTGACAGCAAAGCAGGCTGGCTTTACATGTATCAAGCTGAAGGTTGGCAGTGCGGGAAGTAGTGAAAAAGAGATTGCACGCATTGCGGCGGTACGGGCTGCTATTGGACCCGACATTCATCTTCGCCTGGATGTAAACGAGGCGTGGACGCTTAAAGAGGCTATCGCTATTCTCAGTCGCTGTGTTCCCTATAAGCTTCAGTATGTAGAGCAACCACTCAGACGCGACGACCTGCCAGGGATGCAGCAACTTAGACGCACGCTACCAATACCTATAGCAGCAGACGAAGCATTGCACGATATAGAAAGCGCACGTCAAATTATGCGTCACGGCGCGGCAGACATACTCATCATCAAACCCCAGCTCGCGGATGGCTTGCGTGCAAGTAGGCAGATTATCAGCGAGGCAACACAACGCGGCTTACAGTGCGTGGTGACAACAACAATTGAGTCAGGTATTAGCCTGGCAGCGACATTGCATCTCGTGGCGGCATCTCCAGAGGTTACGCTAGAATGTGGTCTCGCAACACAACACCTGTTAGTAGATGATTTTATTCATGAAGAGATACTTATTCATAACGGGGTAATGACGGTACCAACAGGCTTCGGCCTGGGTGTCACACTAGATGATGAAGCATTGAAAATATACAGCACAAGTTCCTTTCGCTTCCACCCATTATAATTTGATAAGGTATAGTTATGCATACTTCCGATACATTTCTACCCGATTGGTTGATGCGTTGCGCTCATAACCGACCAGAACATCTCGCATTACAGTATGACGAGATACGCTGGAGCTTTGCGAAACTGGATAGTGAAGCCTCGCGTCTAGCACGACAACTTGCGACTCTAGGCGTTAGCGAAGGCAGTCGAGTTGCGCTGCTAGCAGCGAACAGTCCAAATTTTGTGACATGTGTTCATGCACTAACTCGATTAGGCGCAGTGCTTATTCCACTAAATACTCGTTTGACAGTAGACGAGTTACGCTGGCAAGTTCGCGATGCACACGTTACCCTTCTGGTGCATGATGCCGGATTCCTAACCATTGCAACGCAGATCATAGAGGCTGTTCCGCAATTGATGCAGGCAGCATTTGCTCCCCTTGAGAAAGAGAGCAATAATATATCGATATTGAGTACTCTTCCAGAAACAGAGGTTGTGTTACGCACACTCATTGACCTGCAAGCGACTCAGGCGATCATGTATACCTCCGGTACCACTGGCAACCCCAAAGGCGCGATTATCACCTATGGCATGCAATGGTGGAACGCGGTTAGTTCAGCTCTTAATCTTGGTCATCAGCCTGATGATTGCTGGCTTGCCTGTATGCCATTCTTCCATATTGGTGGCCTCTCCATTCTTATGCGTAGTGTCATCTATCAAATAAGTGTCATTGTACAACAAAAGTTCGACCCAAAGGTTGTCAATCGAGCCATTCTTGAGCAGCATGTCACGATTATCTCTGTGGTCGCAGTAATGTTGCAACGCATGCTCGCGACGTTGGATGCTCAAAACGATAGCTATCCCTCAACGTTACGCTGTGTCTTACTTGGCGGTGGTCCCGCGCCTCAACCATTGTTAGAGGCATGTGCCGCAAGAAATATTCCCGTTGTGCAGACATATGGCATGACCGAGGCATGTTCACAGGCTGTAACACTTGCACCTGCCGATGCACTACGGAAACTCGGTTCAGCGGGTCGACCACTACCCTCCGTTCAATTGCGTGTAATGCTTGATGAGCGTCCAGCACAGGCAAACGAGGCGGGCGAGATACAGTTGAAAGGTCCAACAATTACTCCTGGCTACGCGAATCGACCCGATGCCACTGCACGCGCATTTCATGATGGCTGGTTAGCGACTGGCGATATTGGTTATCTTGACGCGGAAGGCTATCTCTATGTGCTTGATCGTCGCTCCGACTTGATTATCTCAGGTGGAGAAAATGTGTATCCCGCCGAGATTGAGGCTGTTCTGCTCTCACATCCCGACGTAGCCGAGGCAGGTGTATGTGGCCAGCCCAATGTGCAGTGGGGACAGGTGCCGATTGCTTTTGTACGTGTACATGAGGGAAGTGTAGTTAATACACAGGAGTTGATGGAATTCGCATTTCAGCGACTTGCACGCTACAAACAACCGCAAGCGGTGTACATTGTCGAACAATTGCCGCGTAACTCTTCAGGGAAATTGTTGCGTAGGGAGTTGGCTGGATTGTTTCCATTGTAGGGGAGGGCAAACTCCTGAGATCAACAAATGCGTATAGATTATGTGAAGCGGCATTACCTTCACATGAAAAACTCGGTTCCCATGGGAACAAGGGCACCCGCAAGGGGATGCCCCTTCCATAAGACGATGACGCATGAGAAACTCGGTTGCCTATGGGAGGGGCATCCCCTTGCGGGTGCCCTGGCCTCATCAGAGACATCCCTTTAGCCTGAAGTTCACGCTTATGGAGGCAAGTCCAGTCACTACGATATTCCCAACTCTATCGTGACGAAAACGCTTGCAAGCCAGTGATATCGCGTCCAACAATGAGAGACTGAACGGTGTCTGTTCCCTCATAGGTGAAGACCGCTTCAATGTCCGCATGGTGACGCGCAATGTTGTATTCGAGCAGGATACCATTACCACCGAGCATCTCGCGTGCGTCGGCGACAACTTCACGGGCCAGGCGTGCGTTGTTCATCTTCGCCAAAGATGCCATCGCTGCGGTCATCTTACCCTCGCTCTGGAGTTGCGCCAGGCGTAGGCAGAGCAGTTGCATCGTTGTCACATTGGCAAGCATGCTTGCAAGCTTGATTTGAATAGCCTGAAAACTTGCCAGTGGCTTGCCAAATTGGATGCGTTGCTGCGTGTAGTCACGTGCAATCTCATAGGCGGCAACAGCATGACCTATAGCTTCCCACGCCACACCGGAGCGAGTCGCGGTCAGCACACTCGATGTATCCTTAAAGCTATGCGATCTTTCCAGTCGGTTGGCGGCAGGCACATGCATATCAGTCATTTTGATGTCTGCCTGCCACACAGCACGCTTGGCGACCTTACCTTTTATTACCGTTGCCTCGTAGCCGGGAGTTCCCTTCTCAACGAGGAAGCCACCGACCTTGCCATCGTCGTCACGCGCCCAAATGATCACGACATCGGCAAATGTGGCGTTACCAATCCAGCGTTTAGACCCGTTAATAATATACTCATCCCCAACACGATGAGCCGAGGTTTCCAGTGCAACCGCATCAGAGCCATGATTTGGCTCCGTCAAGCCAAAGGCACCAAGCTTTTCCATACGTGCCATCGCTGGTAGCCAACGTTGCTTCTGCTCCTCGGAACCAAGCATCGCGATAGAAGACATCGCAAGACCGGAATGGACACCGAAGAAGGTGCAGACACTTGCATCTGCCCGTGCCAATTCTAACGCGATCATGCCAGATGCAATATCACTCATACCAGGACAGCCATAGCCTTTGATAGAACCACCAGCAATATTTAATGCAGCCATTTTAGGAATCAACTCAAAAGGAAACTCCGCACGCTCCCAATAATCGTTAATAATAGGGATGACCTCTCGATCACAGAAGTCGCGTACCTTGTCACGAATTCTACGCTCCTCTTCAGTGAGTAGCTCATCCATCAGATAAAAATCTACGCCTTGCGATGACTTAATTTCAGTTGCCATGTTCTCATCCTTCCACCACTCGTGGCAGTGATATAGTTGCAATGAATATTCTACCTACTATCCTCGTAGGCTATGCAAATACTATTATCTATTCTATTTTAACGCTCTACATACCTGCGATGCAAGGAGTGAGACTTACCCCTGTCATGCTAACGAAAGTGACACTATCATGCTAACACCGCAAACACAGCCTCGTTCATTGCAGAAAGTGTTCAACAGTTGACTCGTCACGCGCCTTTGCCTCATCAGGATTGAGACCAGCAGAGCGGCGTGCTCGTCTTTGACGCAATAAGTCCCAGCACTGATCGAGATTTACCTCGATTGCCTTCATCCGTGCATGTTCTTCACCGTTGAGACCGCCTTCTTCCTCCCCACGTTGCGTTAAATGATGTTCTTCATTCACCAAATTCTCAATACGCTGCAACAATTCAGCATCATCCATACCTGTTCTCTCTCCTCTTTACATGTTCACGCTATTAAAAACACGATGATATATTCATCCACATTTTACTACCCCTAAATAGTATCACATAAAGCGTTTGTACTAATACAGCAGCTAAATAGCTTTCAAGTGAACCGTTCTTTCTTGATAGACGTAGAGGCAATGGAGATATCTCTGGATATCTATGTAGTAAGGTTGGAAGAAGGAAGGTATTGATATGGTTATGCAAAAAACAGCATCTTCACAGCGTTCTGAGTCCCCTAAAACCATTTTGGTAGTCGATGATAATGTCTATATGAGACTCATGCTCGAAAAAATGATGCATTCAAATACACATTATCACGCTATTATCGTCTCCAATTGTACCGAGGCACTAGAAATTGCAGAAATTATTAAGCCTGATCTCTTTCTCTTCGATTATCAAATGCCTGATATGAGTGGGTTGGAAATCTATGATAAGCTACATGCAAAGAAAGCACTCAAAAATGTGCCAGCCATCATTATGAGTTCGGCACTTCCTCAAATAGAGATTGAAAAACGCAATATCCTTGGTGTAGAGAAACCGTTTCACCTCAATGTGCTCTTCCGCATGATTGATAGTGTAGTACAAAGCCCGCATAACAAACCTACAAATCAGAGCAACTTCGGCAGCATAACTACTCTTCCACTCAATCTATGACGAAAAACATGCATTAACATGTTCATAGGAATATTGCTATAACGCCATAGAAGAGATACTATGCACATGAATAAACAAAAACGCCTTGTCAGGAATCTTGTCTCATTACATCCTTACAGGATTAACAGATAAATTTCTTCCACAAAATAATTAGACCATTTTAGGCGTTGCATGTAAAAAGGAAGAGTATATGACAGCAGAGCAAGAGAGACTTAAGCAGTCTCAAGACCATAGTATTTATTGGAAACGTTGGGGGCCCTACATCAGTGAGCGAGCATGGGGTACGGTTCGTGAAGATTATAGCCCTAATGGAGATGCCTGGGACTATTTACCACACGATCAGTCACGCTCAAAAGCATATCGTTGGGGAGAAGATGGTCTAGCAGGTGTATGTGATCGGCATCAACAAATTTGCCTTGCAGTTGCGCTCTGGAATGGGCAGGATACTATCTTGAAAGAGCGATTGTTTGGTTTGAGCGGACCGCAGGGCAATCATGGTGAGGATGTGAAAGAATACTATTACTATCTGGACAACACGCCTACTCATACCTATATGAAATATCTCTATAAATATCCACAGGCCGCATATCCATATGAGCATCTTGTCGAGGAGAACGCACATCGCGGGCGTGAAGACCCTGAGTACGAACTGATCAATACAGGTATCTTTGACGACAACCGCTATTTCGATGTTTTTGTTGAATACGCAAAAGCTGGTCCCGAAGATATATTAATGCGTATCACCATCGCTAATCGTGGCCCGGATAAAGCAACACTCGATCTCTTACCAACACTCTGGTTTCGCAATGTCTGGTCATGGCAGGCAAATACACCACGTCCATCGCTTAGTAGGTATCAACATATAACTGATTCTGATTCTACAGCAGTCAAGGTTGTTAATGATTACTATGGAACACGTTGGCTATACGCCGATGCCTCCCCAACAGTCTTGTTTACTGAAAACGATACCAATACAGAAAGACTCTACAATACGCCGAATGCAAGTCCTTATGTGAAGGACAGTATCAACGATTATATCGTACATGGAAAGCAAGAAAGAGTTAATCCTGCTCAAACAGGTACAAAAGTTGCGGCGCACTATCATCTCACACTTGCTCCTGGCGAAACACAAACGGTGCAATTGCGTTTTAGCGATAACGGCCCAGACAATCTAGCTCCATTTGACAAAGCTTTCTCGGACCTCTTTAATTTACGTATTAAAGAGGCCGATGATTTTTATGCAACGGTAATTACTCAAAATCAATCGGAAGATGCCATCCGCGTGCAGCGTCAGGCATTCGCTGGAATGTTATGGAGTAAGCAATATTACTTTTATGATGTCAAGACATGGCTTAATGGCGACCCAGCAGAGCCACCTCCACCATCTGAGCGTTTGCAAGGACGCAACCATGATTGGACACATCTTTTCAATGAAGACATTCTCTCAATGCCTGACAAATGGGAATATCCCTGGTATGCAGCATGGGACCTGTCATTTCATTGTGTCGCGTTCGCACAAATTGATCCCGACTTCGCAAAGAGCCAGCTTATTCTGCTCTTACGCGAGTGGTATATGCATCCCAATGGGCAAATTCCCGCCTATGAATGGGGCTTTGGTGATGTAAATCCACCTGTTCACGCCTGGGCCTCATATCAGGTCTATAAGTTTGAGAAAGACCGCACAGGAACAGGTGATCGCGGTTTTTTGGAGCGGATCTTTCAGAAGCTCCTGCTCAACTTTACATGGTGGGTCAATCGTAAAGACTACGAAGGGCAGAATGTCTTTCAAGGGGGGTTCCTGGGCCTGGATAACATAGGAGTGTTTGATCGCAACCTTCCGCTTCCTGATGGTAGCTTTCTTGAGCAGTCAGACGGAACAAGTTGGATGGGCATGTACTGTCTAAATATGCTCACTATTGCGTTGGAATTAGCGCAAGAAAACTCCGACTATAGTGATATCGCGAGCAAATTCTTCGAGCACTTTGTCTATATTGCGCACGCTATGAACGACATGGGAGCCGATGGTCTCGAATTATGGGACGATCAAGATGGCTTTTACTATGACGTGTTGCACCGTCAGGATGGCACACACATTCCGCTGCAAGTACGTTCAATGGTAGGGCTAATTCCACTCTTCGCCATTTCTATCCTTGACTCGAAATTGATCGACCGCTTGCCCAGCTTCAAACGACGTATGAAATGGTTTATCAATAACTGGGAGCATACGGGCAACCATATCGAAACAGCCAAAGAAACGCAACAGGGCGAAAATCTCCTTTTAGCAATAGTGAACCGTCAAAAATTAACACGCATTTTATCCATCATGCTTGATGAGTCAGAGTTCCTTTCGGAGTATGGCCTGCGTGCCCTCTCACGCTATCATAAGGACCATCCCTATACATTAAAGTTAGATGGTACAACGTATAGCGTGGACTACGAACCGGCTGAGTCAACAACAGCACTATTTGGCGGAAACTCAAACTGGCGTGGTCCCATCTGGTTTCCGGTAAACTACCTGGTTATTCATGCATTAGAAACATTCTATAGCTTCTATGGCGATGACTTCACAATAGAGTTTCCTAGTGGCTCTGGTCAACAAATGACGCTAAAACAGGTTTCAATAGCACTTTCACAACGTTTAGCACACATCTTCTTACGTGATGAGCAAGGACGGCGGGCGGTACATGGTGGAATCGAAAAGTTCCAGCAAGACCCATACTGGCGGAATCTGCTGTTGTTCTATGAATATTTTCATGGTGACAACGGGGCAGGTATTGGAGCCAGCCATCAAACGGGATGGACGGGATTAATTGCGAACCTCTTGCAGGAAAGCAGTGAACATGCATGACATTGGCGTCCTACGATACCTTTGTTATGCATAATCCTTCAACAATTTGCACGTCTTCCCCTGCTATGCTACACTGAAAAAGCCACAGAGAGGGTGGCAAGTGTAACAAAAAGGAAATGTTTATGTCTGTAAATACACCAATAACAGTTGCTCACGGTGATGGTATCGGGCCAGAGATTATGGATGCCACCCTGCACATCATCCAGAAGGCAGGTGCCCGCATTACTATCGAGCCAATCGAGGTCGGCGAGAAGGTCTACTTGCGCGGTATCAGCGCAGGTATTGAGCCGAGTTCATGGGAGTCACTACGCCGTACAAAGGTATTTCTCAAGGCTCCTATCACAACACCCCAGGGCGGTGGCTACAAAAGTCTCAATGTCACCACACGCACAACATTTGGACTCTACGCGAATGTACGACCATGTGTGGCCTACTATCCCTTCATTGACACCAAACATCCCACGATGGACGTGGTTATCATGCGTGAAAACGAAGAAGACCTGTACACAGGTATCGAGTATCGCCAGACACATGATATGATGGAGTCACTCAAACTCATCAGTCGCGTCGGATCTGAAAAGATTATTCGCTATGCCTTCGAGTACGCTCGGAGCAACAACCGTAAGAAAGTTACCTGCTTCATGAAGGATAACATCATGAAGTTGACCGATGGTTTGTTCCATAAAACATTCGACGAAGTGGCGAAAGAGTATCCCGATATCCAGAACGAAAGCTGGATTGTCGATATTGGAGCCGCCAAACTTGCCGATACGCCAGAGGCATTTGACGTTGTGGTTATGCCTAACCTCTACGGTGATATTCTCTCCGACGTTGCGGCTCAGATTGCGGGTTCGGTTGGGCTTGCAGGCTCAGCCAATATTGGCGACTCATTTGCTATGTTTGAGGCTATCCACGGCTCGGCTCCTCGTCGTGCCGGTCAAAATCTTGCGAATCCATCGGGCCTGTTGCTAGGTGCGATAATGATGCTGGTGCATATCAACCAACCAGAGGTCGCGACAAGTGTCCATAACGCATGGCTTCGTACTATCGAGGATGGCATTCACACCTACGACATTTTTGTAGAGGGTGTGAGCAAACAAAAAGTCGGTACCAGGGAGTTCGCTGATGCTGTTATAGCACGTCTCGGTCAGCAGCCACAGACGCTCAAAGCGGTCAGCTACACCTCAGCACCGGAGCAGACACATCAGGCGCACACCGCTAACCCAGAACAGAACGCCAAGAAAGAACTTGTTGGCGTCGATGTCTACCTGGATTGGAGTGCCGGTACACCTGATCAATTGGGTGAGGTCATACAACGTGCTAGCGATGAAAAACTTGGGTTGACAATGATAACCAGTCGTGGCGCAAAGGTATGGCCGCATGGTATGTCAGAGACATCGTATGCCGACCACTGGCGATGCCGCTTCTTGCCAAGTACAAAAGGGACTGCTATCAATCATGAGCAGGTTGTCACCTTGCTCCATCGTGTCACAGAACTCGGTTTTGATTTTATCAAGACAGAAAACCTGTACACCTTCGACGGAAAAGTCAGTTTCTCTGGCGCGTCCGGCGATTAGCACATTCCTGTAGGGGCCGAGGTATTGTGTCCTGCTTAACAACGATAATAGAAGAGGCTGTTGAAAGGCTTCTCCTTTCCTCATTGGCATGTATAATGTCAAGAGGACGCGATACCTTGGTCCCTACAGACAACATTTCCGGGTGTAATTCTTCGAGAGCATAATTGGACCCCTACAATTGTTAAAAGTCAGAGGGCAATTTTTGTATGACAGAACAATCTTCCCCAACACAACTTACACATTTGGATGAGAGCGGTAACATCCATATGGTTGATGTAACAGACCGTTCTGTAACGGTTCGTGAAGCTATCGCGCAATGTCGTGTGCGTATGTTACCGGACACGGTACGGCTCATCGAAACCAATCAAGTATCAAAGGGTAGCGTACTTGAAGTGGCAAAGATCGCGGGCATCATGGCAGCTAAACAAACTCCGCAACTCATTCCACTGTGTCATCCACTGCCTATGACGCATATTGACCTGACCTTTGCGCTCAATAGCGTTGAAGGGCTGATCTCTATAGAGGGACGTACACGCACTACCTACAAGACAGGTGTTGATGTCGAGGCATTAACGGCGGTCACAGTTGCAGCTCTCACCATTTACGATATGTGTAAAGGTGTAGACACTACAATCACTCTAGAGCAAGCTTACGTCTCTCAGAAGAGCGGCGGAAAAAGCGGAACCGTCGATTTCACGCCAAAGCACGAATAGGATGATTTAAATCTAAACACGGGCATGATAGAGGCTAGACCTCGCATGAATTGTTGGTGAAACAGCAATTAAGCAACCACGCGTACCTCTAGCAGCATGAACGTAGCCTCTAGTAAGTTACGCTCTTCTGGGACGCTGAGCCGTAGTTCAGTCTCGCCGAGTGGCATAACTACGCTTCCTGTTGTATCAACGGGGATACTGCTGCGAATAGCTCGTGGGTTGCCACCAAGCCAACGTATAGGCTCAATCAGCGAGCCTAGCACTATTGAGGTTGTGATTAAGTGACCACGTAGCGACTCGTCTAAGTCTTGCAAGTGCAACTCTAGCATCTGCCCACGCTGCACAACGGTTCCCTCTAATGAACGTGATTGTAAGACGATAGCCAACTCGTCCTGTGCTCCCTCTGTTGACTGAGCCTGAATATCTACTTTGTCCCCACGCCGTGTCACACCCCTATGTCCGGCCAGTACAGGCGTATATGCATGACTTGCAAACACATTTTCTGTTTGCGATGCATCAGCAACATCGAACAGCGTGGCAACTCGCACAAGGTCATGCCGAGCTTGCTGGCGCACAGTGTCTTGTTTGATGCGAGAACTCATCTGAATAGCGGCCTGTAACAGTATGCGTGCAGCAACATCACCATCGGCACTCTCATGTCTTGCTTGAAGAAGTATTGCCTCAGCCTGGGTTATCCATGCCTGGCAAAGATGTGCTAGCATACGCTGTGGTGTAGCCTCAAGTGTACGCGTCCCCTGTCCTAGAATGGGACGCGGTTCATGAGGGAAAAGGGCGGCACGCATCGCATCATAAATTTCTAGATAACTTTGATGACAGATATTACAACCAGCCAGGTGGTACAGAAGTGAGGCAAAGTGCGTTACGGCATGTTCGTTATTAGTGAGTAAGGCCATGACAAAATCAGGAAGTTGTTGATAGAAACGTTTATGATAACTACTATTTTGTAGTAATAATTCTAATTGTATATCACGTTCACTTATTATAGACTTTTTTTGTGTATTTGTATTTGTATAAGCAGATGAAGATGCAGGTGGTACATTCGTTCCCACTGAACCAGGGGGTGTAAGCAGTATATCTTGAACCCATTGAGCTAGCTTGTGCATATCGTCACCATATGGATACGCGTCCTTATCGCTATAACGAATGTTGTCCATGCTCTGTCTCCTTAAACTTGCAAAGCCTTTTGCGAAGGCGTTAATCCTGCCAATATGCTTGTTTCCTCGTCTGTTAGTTCATGACAGTTTGTATGACAGTTTGCCGCCTACTCTTCTTTGTAAAAACGTGTTAAACGCTTCATCTGGGCCGTTGTAAGATGAACAACATCTTCTCCCTGCCAGTTAAGTACCCCTTCTCCCACCAACTGCTTGAGACCTGTTCGTACATCACTCTCGGTAAGGTTCTGCTGCATGAGTGTAAACAAAGCGACGGTATAATCACTGGTAGTCGCGGCGTGTGTTGCATATTCTGTTATACGTAAAGCTACGGTCACTGTCAAATTGGTGCTTTGTTCTTGTAAGCAGTGACGAAGTTTTTTATGGGCATGGTCCTTATGCTGACTCAAATGAGCAGTATCAGAGGTTTCAAGCATGTTTTCAGAAATAGCTAACTCTTCGGCTATCCTGTGAAGCAGATCATCTGCCCCCAGTTCGCGCAGCTCCTGCATAACCGCTTGTAACTGGTGTGGCGCACTGCTGAGCACCATAATACAGTGTTTTAAGAGGTTGCGTAGTTCTTTTTGCGAAACAAGAAAGAGCGTAATTTCCTCGGGTGTTGAGAAAGGTGACGCCCCCCAGATTGATGACACAGCTTCGTCAAGCGGATCGTCATCTGCATCCGTGCCATCTGGCCCCTCTAATTCTGCGGTGGTACTTGTCTGCACACGTCGTTTCCGCAAACGATCGATGGCTTTATTTTTCACACTACGATTGAGAAAAGCATAGAATTGTGCATCGCTCAAACGATCAAGCGCACAAAGCGACGTTGTATCGGCAGCACCGAGAAGACCGAGGCGTACAAGTTGCTCCACCACATGGCCCACGACCACATCAACCTCGAAGGCATCATACTTAAGTGTTCCTAAATAACGCTGTGCATGTCGATGTAGGTATGCATAGAGCAAGGGATAGTTTTGCTCAGCATGATAGCGTAAGTCATTCGCCGTAAATGGCATCGGGAAAGCCCTCCAAATCCTGCTCTTCATTTGCAGCCATTGTACATGAAAAAACGGTCTAATACCAGTTTTCGATATGATAGTGGCAAACCGAAAACTAGTATTAGACCGTTTTTCCCATTTTTTCTGGACTATTCCATGTCGCCGCGCTTACCGTTGCGCTGATGCTCGAACGCCTTTTTGATAGCGGTCAAACTGCGTTGCACCTCGCCACGCTCTTCAAGCATGTTCGCATAGCGGAAGTAGGCTCCCCCTGCAATCTCGTATGCGTTTGCAGCATCCAGGAGGTCTAATGCCTGCGTGAAGAACTTATCTTCTGACTCAAAATCAGCCTTTTTATGACTAATCTGCGCTAAAGCGATGAGTGCTTGCCCTTGTGTCTGTGCATCATTACCCATTTGTGCAAACTTCAAAGCCTCTTGTGCCTCATGTTCAGCCTCTTCTATCTTATCGCGTTTGAGTAACAGTTCCGCGAGACCAGTATGACAGATAGATGCCGCCACTTCATCATTGAGTTCGCGCTCAATGGCAATCGCATGGTGGTATTCACGCTCGGCCTCGTCAAGATTGTCCAGTTTCTCAAGCGTTTTCCCTAGTTTCTGGTGCGTCATACCAACAAGACGCTGCTCATAGCGCATCTCATAGACAGCAAGACTACGCATAGCATAGTCACGCGCCATCACCATCTTCCCAATTGACTTGTAGTGCTCACTAATCTGCATGTACTTTTGGGCGAAACTCTTGCTGTCACGCTTCATCGAGTCCAGCATATCAATCGCGCGATGGAAGTAGGCAACAGCTTTTTCGAGATCACCTAATCTAAAGTAGTCGTTTGCGAGATTACTATAGACCTCGAGTGAGAACACCGGGTCTGAGACCAATCCTTGCTCAATAGCTGCATTACAGCGCAAGTGATTTTCCATTGCCAAAGTATAGTTATACAGTGCGAAGTACGCCTTGCCCAACAGGTTTCGGGCGCGTTCGGTATACTCACTATCGTTAAGACTCTCTCCCTGTGAAAGAGCAGCACGAAGATCTACGATAGCTTCCTGGTACTCACCAGAACCTAAATGCACCTCGCCTCGAAGAAGATATAAATGATAGACTTGATCGGTGGTGATGCGCTCTGGCAAAATTGGCAAAAGCAGTTCTTCCGCATGTTTGAATGCGCCTTGCAACACCAGCACATCAGCCTGCAATAAGTCAACATCGACACGCTGATCAGGTCCTGCATCTGTGGGGGAATAACCTACAGCCCGCGCCTCCGACGCGCCCGATGGCGAGCCTTCCAGAAGAAAGGTCAGAGGCACATCTAAACGACGTGCAAGAATAGAAAGAGCTTTCAGTGAGGGCCGAATTTTACCTCTTTCTATTGCTGAGATATAGGAAATTGAGAATTCAGGAGCAGCAAGTTGCGCTTGAGTCATACCTAACTTTGTACGAACTTCACGAATGTTAGTTCCAACTCTCGCTGCAACAGCCTTCCCTACATTTGCGGCTTCAAAGGATGGCATGGGATGGATTTCCTTTCAAGAACCTTGTACAAAAACACTTATTTATCAACCATTTAACTATTTTGTAATACTTGGATGGTTGCAAAACCAATGTAATTTTTTCTTTATTTTCCAGCAGAAGGCATATACGTGTCCATAAGAATGCTTAAGAATAGAAAAACTCGCGTACGCCCTACATGTATAGAAAAGAAAACAGGATGATGTGTGACACACCATATGCATAATTTTAGCACGATATTGTAGTCATGTCAACACTACTTTCGATTGAATTTGCATTATTTTTAAATAGATTATCACACTTCATGATACCATCATTTCCATTAACAGTAAGGAATCCAATACATAAATGGGAATAGACTCTAATCACATGAACGGGAAGTTTGAGTTGCAACCTATAACAGGAATTTTCTTAATACACAATATACAGGACTACGACATGATTTATATAGAGTGATAACAATAATATTTCTTGTATATAAAAGTGTTACATCTGTCGAAGAAATGTAGCTATTTGAGTTTAGACATTGGTAAGGTGAAAAATTTAGAACACTAGTCAAAGAGAAGGATGTTGCATTATAATTGAATGGCACTACAAAAGTGTGTTCTTCTAGTTTCCGGTGCTTACACTTCCATGCATATAAAAACAATAATGTTGTATTGTGAACGCCGTTTCTAGCAGTCGACGAAGAAGAGAGGCTAGATATGACCACCATTTCACAGTTGTTCTTCCGGACCGCCGAGCAGTTCGGGACACGTTCAGCACTCCTTGAACCACTTGAGGCAGGCGAAATAGCATGTTTAACCTATGCGGATATGCAGAAACGTATAGAGGGTTTCGCTGGCTATCTGCAAAGACAGTCAATCAAGCGTGGAGATCGCTTACTTATTTGGTGTCCTAGCCGTATTGATTGGCTAATCGCCTATCTCGGCGCATTGCTTGTTGGCATGGTCGTTGTCCCTCTCGATATAAGTAGCAAGGAAGATTTTTTACACCGCATCGCGGAAACAACGGAGTCAATTTTCCTTGTCACAACACAGAAACAATACAAAGGATTGAAGAAACCGCCAGTTCCACTTATTGATATTGATGCACTTCCACAAGAGGCCCTCGATAGAACAAGCGTCCCTGCCATCGATGAAAATGATCTTGCCGAGCTTGTATTCACCTCGGGGACGACAGGGCAACCAAAAGGCGTCATGCTATCACACAAAAATATCGTCAGCAACGCTCTGGCCGCGCTTGACGTCATAGACATTACGGCGAATGACCGTGCACTTTCGATTCTTCCGTTGTCGCATATGTTTGAGTTGACAATAGACATGGCACTACTTGCAAAAGGTGCGAGTATTCTTTATGCCCGTACACTGACGCCTGACACACTACTAAAGCTGCTGGGCAGTCAGGGAGTGAGTTGCATGGTACTAGTTCCTCAAGCATTACAACTTTTTCTTAGCAGCATCGAGCGCGAGGTACGACGCCAGAAGCGTGAAAAGGCATGGCATCTGCTCCATCGTATTGCGGCATATCTTCCCTTTGCTCTGCGTCGCTACCTCTTTGGGACAGTACACAAACGCTTTGGAGGAAACTTTCGCTTTTTCGTCAGTGGTGGTGCCTATCTGTCACCAAAGCTTGCCCAACAGTGGGAAAACATGGGGTTCCGCGTCTTACAAGGTTATGGGGCAACGGAATGCTCCCCTGTCATAGCAGCAACGCCCACTCGTGAGCATAACCTTGTTTCTGTCGGGAAGCCTCTGCCAGGCGTCGAGATACGGATCGCAGAGGATAAAGAAATCCTTGTACATGGTCCTAATGTGGCGCTCGGGTATTGGAAGAATCCTGAAGCTACCGCGCTCGCATTTCAAGATGGCTGGTATCACACTGGCGATATCGGCTCTATCGACGAGAAGAAAGATATGTACTTAAAAGGGCGAAAAAAGAACTTAATTGTGCTTGCTAACGGTATGAATGTGTATCCCGAGGACATTGAAAACGTGTTCGCAACAATTCCTGGCGTGCGCGATGCTATTGTCGTTGGCTTAACAGAAGAAGATCAAGGTCCACAAGTTCATGGTATTCTCCTGGTCGAGGATGCAAGCAAATCGAAAGCGATTGTGCAGCAGGCCAACAAACAACTTGCAGCCCATCAACAAGTGAGAGGTTTTACCGTTTGGCCTCAAGATGACTTTCCGCGTACTCACACCATGAAGGTAAAACGACAAGACATTCTCACTATCTTACCGACAATACGCAAACAAGCTAGTGCAGCGAAAGAATAATTATGCTCTATCTAGTAGCTACCCCCATAGGAAATTTGCAAGATATCACTCTACGTGCGCTCGAAACTCTACGGCAGGTCGATATTGTCGCGAGTGAAGACACACGTAAAACAGGGTTGTTGCTCAAACATTTTGATATTCACAAGCCACAAATCGCTTTTCATGAGCATAATGAGCAGCGAGCAGGAGACCGTATCGAGGAACTGCTTCGTCAGGGGCAGTCAGTTGCCGTTGTTACTGACGCTGGAACACCGGGCATCGCCGACCCCGGCTTTACTCTTGTCCGCAGAGCTGTTGCAGCAAATTTAGAAGTCACCATGATTCCAGGTCCAACCGCTTTGGTTATGGCACTCGTGCTTTCGGGACTGCCAGTGCATAGCTTCACCTTTAGAGGTTTTCCGCCACGCAAGTCCGTCGGGCGACGAAAATTCATGGAGATTGACAAAGAAGCGCAACATACCCTTATCTTCTATGAAAGTCCTTATCGACTAGAAGATTTTCTTAGCGATGCGTTAGCAGTATATGGAGACCGACAGGCAGCAGTTGCTAATGACCTAACGAAACTGTTCGAGAAGGTCGAGCGCGGTTCACTGTCAACATTACTCAGGTCGGTTAAGCAAGCAAAGACGAAGGGGGAGTACATTATCGTGATCGCAGGACTTGGAAAGAATCGCCTAGAAGAGGATGTTGAGCCCACATCCCGCACTTTGATTGAATTTGGTAGGGAAGAGCCCTCCTTCGCTGAGGGCTTATGATGGTAGGATCGGAATCTTACGTCAATGAACGGCTTCAGCATTCGTCGATACCGGTGTGACCATCAAGAGGATATCAAACAGTGCAGGTGGTGCAGGAAGTCGTTCGCAAAGCATTTTGGATTGTGGACACTAACATCTTGGAGAGCATCAAGGACAGGAATACGTCGTCTTTCATAAGAATCGGCTGCCGGGATAGTGCTGTCATTCATCGTTCTCTCCTGTTCCCAAAAAAGAAAAACTCTCTCACAATGGAACGATAAGCTTACATAGAGGCTCGTGCCAACTTACATCCGTGTTGCCTGCCTGTTTCATGCGTTGTCATGAAACAGGCAGGCAACGGACTCTATCGAGATTGCACTATAGTCAAGTTAAACTTAAGGTGTGAAGTGTTCCAACGTCGGTGCTTGAGTGGCCGTTTCCAGCAAATGCAAACCAGCACGTATAACCGCCATCTGCTGATTCCCTTGATGAGGAAGGCCGAGCGGACGCCCCATGAGATAAGGAGTCACCAGCGTACGCGCAGGTTTTAAGAGTTGTGCGTCCGGTAGGAATGCTTCAATATAAATGCTGACCGTAGGAATACCAACCGCTTCAATGGCGCGTGCAACGTGACCGACCGTCACATAGCAGATGGGTCAGCCTGCTGTGAGAAATACAGCATCCACTCCGTCGTCTTTAAGCATCTGTGCCCATTGTGGCGCACTTTCGTTCATCAAGCGAGGAATGTTGGTCAGCCCATGATACGAGTAGTTACGCTCAGCCAGTGCCCCAATCACGCCCTCCTGCACAAGCTCATGAAAGCGTGTCAGAGGAAAGATGACATTGATATCCTTCTGAGCCGCTCGAATATCGTAAGCGACATGACCAACCCGAAGATGCTCTACTGGTGTATCGGATGGAATGACACGCAACGACGGAAAACGCTCCAGGGCCTTGCGTACGTCGCGCACTGCCTGTTCATAGGTCGTATCTGCTGGGATATACGGCTCCTGATCGTCGCGATATATAGCCCCGGAGGTGAACAACGCGATAGTTGCTTCACGTAAAGGTTTGCGCATAGGAGCAAAAGGTGAGTCTGGGAAGTCGGGGCGGATTGGCGCAACCTTTTGTGTCGGGATGTAAGCTTTCGCCTGACGTTGCTGTACAAAGCGTGCCAGTACAGAGGTATCACTATCATCGATAGCATCTCCCACCCGCAGCAGCAATTCCTGGAAAAAGTTTGCCAACTCCTCCTCGGGCAAGTCGCGCAGGAACTTGAAATAATTGTCGGCTCGCTCGTCATGATAGAGGCTGGCGGCAAAAGTTTTAAGCGTGAGCGACTCCGCTTGTGCCGATGTAGATTCTGGAGATGAGTGTTCGGCCATGAAAAATCGTTTCCTTCCTATAACTCTCTCCTCCGCGTAGTACGTCTACATTATATGAGTATAGGAGGAGCATTACCCCTTTGAACAGGAAAAAAGGATTTTTTTATTCCATAAAAAGAGAACGTCCTTGCTATTCACAAAAAGGAAAGGGAAAGAACGGAAGATGGGGTTGAGCAAAAGAGCGCGTGAAAGTAATTGCACACACTGTCTTGCTCAACAAATGTTTCTTTAGATACCCATCACGTCGACGAGTTCTTTGACAGCGTTCGCGGACTTTTGCAGCAGCGCACGCTCTTCCTCGGTCAGTGCAATTTCAACGACCTGTTCGATACCTTTTGCACCAAGTTTCGCAGGTACTCCGACAAACAGGTTCTTGATGCCATATTCGCCATTGAGGTATACAGCGCATGGCAAAATCATTTTCTTATCGAGTAAAATGGAGTCTACCATTTGTAGCACTGAGGCGGACGGGGCAAAGTAAGCACTTCCCGTACCCAGCAGTTTCACAATCTCAGCTCCACCATCTCGGGTACGCTGCACAATCTGCTCGATACGCTCTGCTGCTATGAGTTGTGAGATAGGCACACCCGCGACGGTACACATACGTGAAAGTGGCACCATCGTATCACCATGTCCACCCAACACATATGCCTGCACATCACGTACAGACGCACCAACCTCTTGTGCGATAAAGGTGCGGAAGCGTGCAGTATCGAGGACACCAGCCATACCAATGACGCGCTCACGAGGGAAACCGCTCACATGTAAGGCAATTTGAGCCATCGCGTCAAGTGGATTTGTGACGATAATCAAAATGGCATTGGGTGAATGTTTCGCGATCTGCTGCGTGACCTGTGTCACAATCTCTTGATTTTTCTTAACCAAGTCATCACGAGTCATACCGGGTTTACGTGGGAAACCAGAGGTAATCACGACGATATCGGAGTTCGCGGTATCTGCATAGTCGTTCGTGCCTGTCACCAAAGAATCATAGCCAAGCACTGGACCCGCTTGCAACATATCCAATGCCTTACCCTGTGGCATATTCGGCACAATATCATACATGACTACATCGGCGTAGTCGCGTTCGGCCAATCGTTGGACAAGGGTGCTGCCCACAAAGCCAGCACCCACAACAGTTATTTTACTTCGCATTACGCGTTATCCTTTCATATGTACAAAAAATACTCTGAAAGTATTGTATGCTGTAATGACGAAACATGGCAACCATTCCAATGACAACATTCCTATACCTCAACTGACATCGCGACAGCACCACCACCACCAAGACACAATGTTGCCAAACCACGTCCACCACCACGACGATGCAACGCGTAGATGAGCGTCGTTAATACACGTGAGCCACTTGAGCCGATGGGATGTCCAAGCGCGATAGCTCCACCGTTGACATTGACACGCGACCAATCCCAATCCAGTTCTTTGCCATTGGCAAGAGCTTGGGCAGCGAACGCCTCGTTGACTTCGATGAGATCAAAGTCACTAATTTTCATTCCTGTACGCTCCAGAAGTTTGTGGACCGCAATGGGGGGCGCGGCAAAGATGTAGCGTGGCGTAATCGCGCCAGCAGCGTAGCCCGTGATACGTGCTAGCACATTCAGGCCATGCTCTTTTGCGAAAGTTTGCTCAACAACCACAGTTGCCGAGGCACCATCACTCAGACCAGGAGCATTGCCAGCCGTCACCGTACCACCTTCTTGAAAGACTGGCATCAACTTGGTCAGTGTATCCATAGAGCTATCACCACGAATAGGCTCATCGGCCTCAAGTACGTTAGTGCCTTTTTTTTGCTTAATTTCAATGGGAAGAATTTCATCTTTGAAGTGACCTGCGGCTGTCGCGACAGCGGCACGCTGATGACTTTGAAGCGAAAAGTGGTCTTGCTCCTCGCGTGTTACACCAAACTTGTCCGCGATAATCTCGGCCTCACTACCCATGTGAATATTCTCAAAGGCACACCAGAGGCCGTCATGCACAACACTATCTACAATCTCGCCATTGCCCATGCGGTAGCCAGTACGTGCCTTGGGCAAGACATAGGGGGCGTTACTCATGCTCTCCATGCCGCCAGCAACAAAGGACTGGGCGTCTCCGGCACGAATAGCTTGCGCCGCGAGCATCACAGCCTTCAGGCCGGAGCCACAAACTTTGTTGATGGTAAACGCGGGAATATCGACAGGTAGACCTGCATGTAAAGCAGCTTGTCGTGCTGGTGCTTGCCCAACATTCGCTGATACCACATTGCCCATAATCACTTCATCAAGCATCTCTGGATCAATACCAGAGCGACGCACCGCTTCTTTTATAACCATCGCACCCAATTGAGGGGCTGTAAAACTACTCAAACCACCTAAAAATTTGCCGGTCGGTGTACGTACCGCACCAACAATAACAGCTATAGGCTCTGTAGATACTTTTCTTTGCTCGGACATGATCTATTCTCTCCCTCCACATCATTGTGGATATACTTATGGACTAGAATTCTTTGCTGTTATTTATTGTATGCTCTTTGACGGGAAAGGGTCAAACAGCTCTTATGGTTGTGCTGGTAGAGCACCCATTTTGAAACCCGCTGGAACCTGCATATTCCACATGGACGGAGATATATTCGAGGTCGGTAACAGAGAAACTGTATCATAGATAGGTTCACCGGTACCAGGACCAACTGCTCCTGACAGAACATTTACGGGACGATAGTTCATGTCTAACAAGAGCACAAGCCCATTCTCACAACGGATACGATACACAGTTGTCCCTCTGAAATGATCTATGCCCAGATACGTTGCTTGATGGTTTGTGATCTCTCGGCGCAACTCATTCAGGTCAAACATCGACTCTTGCGACACATTCACGTTCCACCCTTGCACGCCATATTGTGCAATATGATGCATCTCATCCATACCCAGCGTACTATGTCCATTGTCTATCAATACGACATCGACGGTGCCAGTCTGTACAGTTTCTACATTGAGGTAGCCGTTTCCTAAATGGTGATAGCAGTTGACACGATACCGTTTTCCCCTTGCGTCTACTTTTGTCTCGCTGTGATAGAGAATATAGCCGCTCCATGAGAGTGTTGCGGGCAAAAGAAATGCTTGCTTCGATGCCGACGGTGTTTTCATGATACGGACCGTTGTGAACGTAGCGACAAGGACAACAACGGCTGCAAAAAGGAGTCCCGCTAGTTGTAGTGTGCTTGTGCGTCTTTTTTGTCTGCTTATCGGAAAAAGATGAAGAGTATGCCCACGCCTACTACGTGCGACAATAGCTTCCAAAACAGCTTTATCGACACGAGTCGAAGGACTTGATAGTTCAAGTGTGGCGATCAAGCGTGTCACCTGATTTGTAACCCGTTGTTCTGCGGTACAAGACGGGCATACATCTATATGTGTAGATATTTTTTGTCTTTGTTCCGGCGTAAGATCATCCCATACAGCAATGTATCGACGCACATTTTCGCAGGTGCATGGATTTGGCTCTTCTGGCAGAATGTTTGGACGGAAAGAAAGATTATGTTCACTCATCGTGTTATCTCCTCCTGTTTTCCATCATCCTTACCAAGACGTTGATATTGCTCAATAAACATGCGTTTTGCACGCGAAATACGGGTTGCGGAGGCATTGGAAGAGATACCCATAATTGTTGCTATTTCCTGATACGACACACCTTGCGCAGCACTTAGCACTAAGGCGGTTGCATATTCTGGTGGTATATTGGCTAATGCACACTGTATCAGGTCACGTTCAGCGACCTCTGGTATGCCACCATTATCGGCGAGAAAAGCAAAGGTGTCCCCGCTCGCTTCTTCCTCGCTATAACCGTCGTTGCGATAGCGATGAGAGAGAGACCACCAGGAGATACGTTTGCGCCTACGCAGTATGTCGACACAGAGATTCGTCGCGATACGATAAAGCCAGGGCGAGAGCCGTTCACGTTCGTAGAGGCCATTCCAGGCGGTACAAGCACGAACAAAAACCTCCTGTGTCACATCGTCTGCATCTTCTTGATTGCCAAGCAGACGATAGATATAAGAGTGAATAGGTCGTCGAAATTGTTCATAAAGTTGAGTAACCGTTGAGGCAGCATTTGCATGTGCCGCTACGTTATCAGATGGCACTTGAGATTCAATTTGTTTATCTACGGTCATACTGGCTCTCTCTTCTTGGGAAGTGCCATTCTCTCTAACCCCTCCCATGCCTACATGTAGTATACCCGCATTGACCGTCGAATAGAACATAGTAACTCCATCAAGAACAAATTTCTGTAGAAGCTTGATTCAGCATGACCCTACATACCTTATACCTATTTGCTATTACAACCTGATTCTTTATCACGTTTCGCAACAGCCATTTTTACGATAGATGACAGCGTCTGCTTCTCATCTCGCAGGACACACGATGAGAAGCAGGTTGCCAGCTACCGCTTTTGTTCAAACGCAGGACAGTAGCACTTATTCGGCCTGCTCAATGACTATACGGCGCGTTTTGTTACGAGAACTTTTCTGGTAGATCACGCTGGACAATTTCCGGGCTTGCTTCTTGTTTCTGCCATGTAGGAGAATAGCCAATCAACGTCAGCAGCATGAGCAACGGAGCGCTGCCCAGGAGTGCTAGCCCAGCCAGCAGACCAAAGCGAGCGGCCAGAAAACCCACGATAGCTGGCAGAGCGGCATCTAAGGGAGCACCTAGTGCGGACTCACGCGACCTTTTCGGGAATGGAAAGATGTGGTTCATAAGAACACCCAAAGTAAGTACAGATGCGTTGAGCAAGCTGCGAGGCCGTAAGCAAGCCATTAGTCTCGACGACATTA
>JAABUZ0100000777.1_pt1 | contig 70929 bp, 69 predicted proteins | sample 5562091 | NCBI WGS metagenome assembly JAABUZ01 (sample SAMN12813069, study PRJNA571459) | rock metagenome | isolation source: Antarctica rocks | place: Antarctica: Victoria Land, Linnaeus Terrace sud | collected 2015-12-21
TTTCTGAACATCCTTGGACCGCATCGGTCGCTACCTCAAAAGATCGAGGAGACTTGCCATTATGATAACCGATAAAGCCCGTCAAACCAAGTCGGAACCGACGCCTTTTTCCGCACCCTGCTAGAGCGCCAGACGCTCCGATGTGACGCCCTCGGCGTAATCCCAGAGCCGGCGTGCGTCAGCGTCGTCGCGCGCGGCCCGCGCCGGTTCGGCTTCTCGCAGCCGATCGAAATAACGTCCCGTCGTCGCGCGTATGTCGTCGGCGGAAGTGAGCCGGATGACCGGCACGGCGCCGCGCGCGGGCGACGGCAACACCAGAGCGAGCGCACCGCGCACGAGCGGCGGCATCTCACGCCAGATGCGCGTTGCGATCGCACCGGGGTGGACGACGTTAGCCATAACGCTCGGATAGCGGCGTGAGAATTCGCGCGTATAGAGCACGAGGGCGAGCTTGGATTGCGCGTAGGCGGCGAAGCCAGCAAAGCGTTTGCGTTCGTATTCCAAATCGGTCCAGTCGAGCCGTCCCACCGCATGTGCGGCGGAGCCGACGTTGACGACGCGCGGTTCGGGCGCGCTTGCTAGCGCCGGTAGCAGCGCGCGCGTGAGTGCGTAGACGCCGAGAAAATTCGTGGCCCACGTCAATTCGTGGCCGTCGGCGCTGGCAGTCCGCTCGCGCGCGACGATGCCGGCGTTATTGACGAGAACGTCGAGGGACGGGTAGGCGGCGCAAAAGCGCGCGGCCGCAGCGCGGACCGAATGCAGCGACGAGAGATCGATGGCCAGGACGTTCGCGCGACCGCCGTCGCGCGCTATTGCGTCCGCGACTTCCGCACCGCGCACGACGTCGCGCACCCCCAAGATCACGTGCGCCCCCAGCGTCGCGAGCGCGCGTGCCGTTTCGAGGCCGATGCCCCCGGCGGCGCCCGTTACGAGCACCGTTTTTCCGCTTAAGGCGATGGGCCGGCAGGTTCTCCGGTGGCCCCGGCGGCGGTCGGCGGAAGGGCCGGCGCTCGTGCGGAAGTGGAATTCCACATCGCTTCGTCTGGCAAGAGAATTTGTGCCAGCGGCGTGACGGGGACTTCCGGCGAAAATGCGGCGATACCGCGCTCTTCGCGCCAAGCGGCGAAGCGACCGAGTTCGTCGTAGGCGATGCGCGAAACTTTACGTATGAACGAACGGCCCACACCGAGGCTCGGCAGCTCTGTGGTCATGACGGCGATAACGTAGGGTTCGTCGTCGTGATAGACGATGCCGACGTCGTTGAGCGTATCGTGCAGCGAACCGGTCTTGTGCGCGATCTTGATTTCTTTGGGCAGCGACATCGGCAAGAGCGAGTTGTGCGTTTGTCCGGTGAGGATCGCCAGCATCTGCTTCGAGGACCACGTATCCACCAGGCGGTTGCGCGCGATCGCGTCGAGCAACTGCACCATATCTCTGGGACTCGTGCGCAAGGCGTAGCGGATCGCGTTGGTTTGCGAACGGATGTCGTCGGTGAGGTGGGTGCGCTCGAGACCGAGGTCGTCCATCGTCACGTTGATCTGCCGTCGGCCGACCATGCGGATCAGCATATTCGTAGCGGTATTATCGCTCTGCGTGATCATCGCCCAAAGGAGCGCTCTGACCGAGCGGGCGGTGCCCAGGCGTGCGTCGGCGAGATCGCCCCAGCCGTAATCCTTATCGCGCGCTTCGAGGTGGACGACCGTGTTCAGAGCGAGCGTTCCGGCTTCCATCTGTTTGAAAACTTCGACCATCACCGGAATCTTGATCGTCGACGCCGCGGGCAGACTCTCCGAAGCATTGATTCCCGACGTCAATCCCGTTGCGAGATCTTCGATCGCTATCCCGACGTGGCCGGGAGCGTGAGTCACCGCGCTCGCAAGCTGTAGCTGCAAGCCAGCGAGCGGGCCCGGCACGGACTCGACCGCAGCTCCCGAGGGCAACGGCGCGAGCGCAACCGCGAAGGCGATGAGTCCGAAGAAAAAGCCGCGGCAACGGTACGTCATACGGTAGCGCCCATATCAGCATTATCGGTCGAGAAACCTGCCGCGCGTCGAAACTGTTGGCCGATCCTCAATGACCGCCCGACGTGACGGTGGTCACACGATGACGCCCTCTTGCGAAGAAGACACCCGGCCGAGTGTTACCTCGCGCGTATGGACCGGCCGGTTGAAGAACCGCTCAGACCGAGATGGGGCCTGGGATCGGCATGACCGGCACGTCCGTCACCGGAGGCTCCGGCGGCCGCAGCGGCGGCTCGCCGACGGGGGCGTCGGGCGGCGAGGATGGCACGCCGGGCTGAGGCGGCCGGTAGACCGGGTTTTCCTGCAGGATCGCGTGGTAAGATTTTTCCATGATCGACATCCCAAAGGCCTCAGCGCTCCGGCCACGTTCGCGTAATGATCGGCGCGTCGCGTACGCGCTCAAACTGCTTGCGCTCATCGCGCTCGGCGCCCTCATGCTGGCCGCGGTCGTCAATTTTATCGGCCGCATCCCGTCGGCTGCCGTCATCATCATAGGCGCCATATTTTTCACGTATATCATTTACCCGGCGGTCCGCTGGCTTAACGCGCGCATGCCGATGATTTATGCAATTTTGCTGGTGTATGTCGGTATCGCGGCGGTCCTCGTGCTCGGGGTCTGGACCGTAGCGCCGGCGCTGATCGACGACTCGCAGACGCTGATTAAATCGATGCCGCAAATCGTGCAGTCCGCGCAAGCGTTCGTAAGTAATCCCAACAACCCGCTCTTCGCACATCTGCCGCTGGCAATGCGTGACTACCTCGCTAGCTTGCCCGCCGAGGTCGCACACCGCGCGCAGGGCTACGGCGGCGAGGCGGCGTCGCGCCTGTTGGCATTGCTCGCATCGGCCGTCGGCCTGCTCGCGACCCTCATCGTGATACCGGTGCTTTCGCTCTACCTTTTGATAGAAGCGCCGGGGCTGCTCCTGGCGCTCATGCGCGTCATACCGCTCAAGGCGCAGCCCAAGGCACTGGCATTCATCCACGATCTCGATAACGTCCTGGGCGGCTTCATCCGCGGTCAACTTACCGTCGGTGCGACGATCGGCGTCTGCATCACGATCGCGCTGTTGATACTGCACGTCAAATACGCGGTGTTGATCGGCGTGACGGCGGGCCTGCTCGACGTCATTCCGTATGTCGGAGCGCTGGTGGGCTTCGTGCCGTCGGTAACGCTCGCGCTCGCAAACGATGGCTGGCAGCACGCGCTCATCGTCGCGCTGGTCTTTGCCGTGATCTTTCAAGCGGAGGGGCAGTTTATTGCGCCGCGCATCGTCAGCGATTCGGTCGGCCTCACGCCGCTCATGGTGATCGTCGCGATCCTCATCGGGGGCGAGCTTCTCGGCATCGCGGGGATGTTTTTGGCGGTGCCGATCGCGGCCGTGTTGCGCATCATCATCCTGCACGCGATTCCGGGCGCCCGCACGCCGCCGACGATGATGCCGGTGCCGGCCGCAACCGTTACCGAGCCGAAGCTGCAGCCTGGGGAGACGATAGCGGGCCTGCCGGTCGCGCACGGCCCGCCGTCGCCGAGCGGGATGCAGCGCAAAGAGGCGACCGGCTCCGGAACGTAGGACGGCCCGGCATGGCGTCCTCGACGATTCACGAATCACCCCGCCGCGAGGTTCGACGACCCGCGCGCGTCGACGTTATCGGCGTACCGATGGATTTAGGCGCGGACCGTCGCGGTGTCGACATGGGCCCGTCCGCAATCCGGTATGCGCGCTTGCGTGAGGGGCTCGAAGCAATCGGCATCGGAACGATCGTAGATCACGGGAATCTGATCGTGCCCGTGCCGGAATCGTCAGTCGCGCAAGCAGTCGAGAACGCGAAGTACCTTCCCATCATCCTCGCCGTTTGTGAAGAACTCGCCGGCTTGGTCGCGCAAAGCGTCGATGCCGGCGGATTTCCCGTGGTGCTCGGCGGCGATCATTCGATTGCCATCGGTACGCTCGCGGGCTTGCGCCGCGCTCGCGGCGCCGCGCCGGGGTTGGTCTGGATCGACGCGCACGGCGATATCAATACACCACTTACGTCGCCCTCGGGAAACGTGCACGGTATGCCGGTCGCTATCGCACTCGAAGATCACAGCATCGACATCGAGCGCACCGTTCTCGTCGGATTACGGGACGTCGATGACGGCGAGCGCGCACGTATTCGCGAGCTCGGCGTGCGCGCGTATTCGATGAGCGACGTCGACCGGCTGGGCATGCGCCGCGTGATGGAAGAGGCCATCGCGATCGTCGGCGGCGAGCCACGCAGCGTTCACGTGAGCTTCGATATGGATAGTATCGATCCGCGCGAAGCGCCGGGCGTCGGAACGTCCGTGCCGGGCGGGCTCACCTATCGCGAAGCGCACCTCGCGATGGAGATGGTCGCGGCGAGCGGCATCATCGGCTCCGTCGAACTCACCGAAACTAATCCCATTCTCGACGAACACAATCGTACGGCGATGCTTGCGGTCGAGTTGATTCTCTCAGCGCTCGGTAAGACGATTCTCTAACGGCGTCGATACGGCACCGACTCGCTGGCGGCGTCACCGTGCACGTTCGCAATACCGGGCGACGTGGTGTCGGTCCAGAAGACCGCGAGCGGAACGCCGTGGACGTTGCGACGAATCGGTACGATCGTGCCACGACGTTTCGCGGTGGGCAGCGCGACCGGCGTATGCATCCAGTCGTGCGCGATAGCGCGTTCGGCTCGCTCGATCGAGAGATGCAATCCTCGATATCCGTACGGGCTGCAAACGGCGGCCCGCAGCGCGTCTTCGACGGCATCTTTGCGTTTCGCTTCGGCCTTGGGCTGCGGCCAGACGTTGCGTAAATCGTAGGCGCCGTTACGGACCCCGAACGGACGACCGCCGAGTTCGATCGGGACGAGATGGTCGACGGTGTAGAGCGACCAGCGTGCGCGTGCGATGCCGTATTCGCGAAAGAGCGCGGCACGATAGCGCCGCCACACGCTGTCGTACGGATGTCGTGCGCGCGCAGCGTACCCGCGGCGGCAGACGGCGGCGGCCGTCACGACGGCGCCATCGGCGAAGCCGACGGCGCCCGGAGTATACCGGATGTTGGGGAGTTCGAAAGCCCCTGCGGGGAGCGCGTTAGTGCAGAGCGCTACGAACCAGAGCGCGAAAGCGACGCGCGCGCGCAGATGCATGAGCGCCGGTTCGCCCTACGGGTCCGTAGGCGCTGCTCGCGGGACTTGGGGTAGGTGCGATCGATCGAATTCGTCGATATGAGTGGATGAAGTTGCGTCGGAGCTCTATCTTCGGCAAAACGTGCGTGACGCTCGGAAATGCCGGGCGCGCGGGCGGCCGATGAGCGGCGTCGTCGTCGTCACGGGCGCCAGTCGCGGCATCGGTGCGGCGATCGCCCGGCACACCGCGCTCGCGGGGTACGCGGTCGTCGTAAATTATGCGCGCGATGCAGATGGTGCGGCGCGCGTCGTCGCCGAGATCGAAGCGGCCGGCGGTCGGGCCGCGTCGTTTGCAGCGAACGTCGCGCGGGACGACGACGTCGCCGCGCTCTTCGCCTTCGCACGAACCCGCGGGCCGCTCGCAGGACTGGTCAACAACGCGGGAGTTACCGGCGGCAGTGCGCTCGTCGCCGATCTCGCGACGCCACGGCTCGCCGACACCTTCGCGGTCAACGTCTTCGGCGCGTTTGCGTGCGCGCGAGCGGCGATCCCGCAACTCGCGCGTTCGCACGGTAACGCCGGTGGCGCGATCGTCAACATTTCGTCACGAGCGGCGCGGTTGGGCGGCGGCGGTGAATGGGTGCATTACGCGGCGAGCAAAGGCGCGCTCGATACGTTCACGCGCGGCCTCGCACTCGAACTCGCAAGTGAGGGTATCCGTGTGAACGCCGTTGCGCCGGGTTTGATCGCGACCGATTTACACGCGACGAGTTCGGTGCCCGATCGGCTCGCACGTTACGTGCCGAACGTTCCGCTGGGACGTGCCGGCACGCCGGACGAAGTTGCCGAAGCCGCCGTCTGGCTGCTCTCACCGGCCGCGTCGTACGTGACGGGCGCGATCCTCGAGGTCGGCGGCGGACGTTAAAGTGCCAATTGTAACGTGCCGGTGCAGCGTAAGCCGTTGCATTCGGCGGGCACATAACGTACGGCTAATAGTGCCCGTGCGAGATCGCTGCGCGCCTCGCCGGTTACAGATTCCGGAATCGTCACGTGCGTCGCATGTCCGCTCGCATCGACTTCCACCGAGATCGCACGGATGCCAGGATACTTTTCGTGTAGAGTTGCCAGCACGCTTTCGTCGGCGACGAGCGGCTTGGCAAAACTCTGTCCCCACCCACCGGGCGGACTATCGCCCGCGCGCGCGGCGACGATTGCCGGCGGCGCCTCCGTCGGGGGTTGGGTCGCCGGTGGCCCAACCTTTGTCGACGCGATGTCGGCCGCGCGGCCCGTGTCCGCGTTGCGGCTCGCGGTCGGTGGTGGTGGTTCCGGCGTTACGGATCGCTCGGGCGGCGCGGTCGCCAAGGTCAAAGCGAGCGCCGGGCGTGCGATATGGTACGGCCTCGTTGCGGCTGCCGCGCTACGCCTGCGGGCAGCGCCGGTTTCGCTCGCTGCAAGCATCGCCTCGTTCGCGGCAGGCGTGGCCGAATCGGAGGCTCGGCGCGGTAGCTTGGCGAGAGCACGCCGGTGGGGTGCGTGCGCGACCGGCCGCTGCGGTGGGGAAACTTTCGCTCGCGCTGCGCCTTTCGAAAGCGCCCCCCGACCGGCGTGCGCGCGCCGACGCGCGGGGCGAACCTCGATCGAGAGATACGCGACGCGCGTACTCTCGTTTGCCGCCGCGTCGTCGCGCGCGGTCCCGGCACCCGGCGGCGCTCCCGTGACGGCGAAGAGCGGGACCGCGAGCAGATGCAATAGGAGCGAAACGAGCGCGGCTCGCGCCAGAGCATGTCGGTTAGTGTCGGCACGAGACATCGAGCCACTCCGCGGGCAGAGTCGCGAACTACGCCAGTATCGTGCGGCGGACCTACAGGTCCGCTGGGCGAACCGGTTCGCATGGGTCAGTCAACCGATATCGTCCTCTATCAAGCCGAGTGGTGTCCGTATTGCGCGCGCGTGCGCTCGAAACTCACCGATCTCTTACTCGACTATAAAAACGTCAACGTGCCGCGTTCGCATGCCGAGCGCACCGACGTGAAAACGGTGTCGGGGCAGACGGGCATTCCCGTCATGGTCGATGGCGACGTCACGCTCGACGACGACGACGACATCGTTCCGTACCTCGAAAAGAAGTACGGTAATAAAGCGTCGGCTATCCGCTAGCTCCCCAAAGCGAACGCGACGGTCGCGCCGACCAGCGTGGCGGTCGTGTTGACTGCGTCGTTACCGAACCACGCGAGCCCGCGGAGCGGCGCCGTATTGGCACCGCACGCGTGCGGCTCGCGTTCGGTCGCACGCCGGCATTGCGGGCACCAGCGCAGTGCCTGGACCGACGCCCCCAGCACGGAATCGGCGAGCGCGCCCGCCATACCGCCCGCGGCGATCGCCAGCGCGGCGCGCGGGCCGAACGCTCCCGTCGTACTCGCTACCAGCGCGATTGCAACAGCGCCCATAAACTCAGCGACGGTCCCCGGCCACGTTACGCCTCCCGATAAGCCCGTCGCGACCGGTTTGAAGGTGAGAATGGAGCGCGGCGCGCGGCGCGCCAGGGCTCCGATTTCGGTTCCCCACGTATCCGCCGTCGCCGCGGCGTACGCACCCGCGAACGCGAGCGCGTAACGTGGGGCCAGCGCGTGGGCGAGGACCGCGCAGAGCGTCGCGATTCCGCCGTTCGCGAAGACTTGAGCGGCGTCGCGAGCGCCCGTCTTAGCGACGTCGACCAGCAGGCTGCGCTTGCGCGCGCGGCCGACGCGCGATAGTGCGACGGACGTCGTGAAAAACGCGAGCACGATCGCGGCCGCAGGCGTGCCCAGCTCCCCGTACGTCACCGTTCCGACGGCGAACGCGGCGAGCGCGCCGCCGACGTCGAGCGATCGCGTTCGATACGCTGCGAGTGCGATGGCCGCAGCGGCGATTGCGCCGATATCGAAGTCGGTCAAGGGCGCGAGGGTGAGGCTCTCCGCCATGCGTTACGGCGCGTATGCCTCGGCGACGGCGCGCGCGACCTGCGCGAGCGTGGCATCGCGTGTCGCTTCGTCGGCATGCGATTCGGCGAGCAGCGCGACGACGGCGATGCGTCGGCCATCGGGTAACGTCACGAGGCCGGCATCGTTGGTCGCGTCGGTCGCGCCGTCGAACGTAGCGCTCGTTCCGGTCTTGTGCGCGAGCCGCACCGTCGCCGGCAGGCCAGCCCGTAAGCGACCCATTCCGGTCGCCACATCGCTCAAGTCGTTAACCAACTCGTAGGTACTATCGAGCAACGTGAAGCGCTGGGTCGCCAGTCCGACGAGTAGATCGGCCAGGGCGCTAGGCGTGCCGCCATTGTCACCGCCGCGGGCGAAGCTACGCTGCTGGCGCGCATCGGTGGCGAGTTCCGCTTCCGATTTGCGGATCGTGAATCCGCGTAGGTGAAGCCGTTCGAGCGTACGCTGTACCGCAGCCGGACCGCCGACCGCCCGCAGCACAAGATCGCTTGCGGTGTTGTCGCTCGTGACGAGCATGGCGCGCACGAGTTGCCAGTACGGCAGCGAGACGCCGCCGGCGGGATGGTCGCGGGCGATATCGCTGACGCCGCGGCGCAGGTCGCCGCGCGTCACGACAACGCGTTCGTCGAGCGCGAGGCGCTTCTGGTCGGCCAACCGGTAGGCCGTCACGCCGAGCGCAATCTTATACACGCTTGCGAGCGGGAACGCTTCGTCGCCGCGGATGGCGAAGCGTTCGTCGGTCGCGAGATCGTACACCGCGATGCCCAGGCGGCCGGGCGCTGCGCGCGCAATCTCGCCGAGTTTTGCGCGCATCCGCTGCAGCCGGACGGCTTGCGATGGAGGTGTCGCCGCTGGGGGCGCCACGGCGGGCGCCGTCGGCTGCGGCGTCGGGCTCGGGGGCGGGCGCCGCCGCGCGAGGGCCGGATTCGCCTCGAGGGCCAGCGCGCCCAGAAGTACGACCGTCAAGAAGGCGCGCACGCGAGGCTTCTCCTCAATGAGCGACGGGCGAAGCGAGCGCTTCGACGAGCCCGTCGACGGTAAAGGTGGCCGCGACGCAGTCGACCCGCAAGCCGCCGTCCCGTGCGGCTTGCGCCGTGACGTTGCCCAGGCACGCGACGAGCCGCCGGCCCTGCAGCACGCCGGCTTGCGGAACGTTTTCGAGGAACGATTCGACCGTGCTCGCGCTCGTGAACGTCCAAACGTCGGTCCTTTCGGCGGCGCCGGCGAGCGCCTCGTCGCGCACGTAACTCGTCTTGTATGCGGCGACGACCTCGACGATGCGGCCGTCGCGGCGCAGCGTTTCGGGCAGGACGTCGCGCCTCTGTTGCGCGCCGTACACGAGCACCGAATCTCCCGGATTCGTGCGCTCCAGCAACCCGGCAACCAGCGCTTCGGCGACGTATTCGCCCGGAACGTAATCGGCGCGAAGGCCGCGCTCGAGTAGACGTTCGGCCGTTTTCGGCCCGACGGCAGCAACGCGAGCGCGGCCGAAACGGCGCGCGTCGCCGCCGTCGTGCCAGAGCGCGTCGAAACACGCATCGACGCCGTTCGCGCTGGTGAAAACGACCCAAGCGCGCGCACCGAGCGTCGCGAGCGCTGCGCGCGCCGGCGCTGCGTCGTCGGGCGGACCGATCGCAATCGCCGGCGCGAAGACGGGCTCCGCACCGATCTCCCACAACTTCTCGGTGAATTCGTCGGCCGCGCCGCGCGCGCGCGTCACCAGCACGCGTTTGCCAAAGAGCAAATGCGTGTCGAACCAACGGATGGCATCGCGTTCCCGGACGACGTTGCCGATCACGACGATCGCGGGTGGCGCGAACTTCGTGCGCGCGACCTCGGCGACGATCGTGCCGAGCGTCCCGACCAGCGTCTCTTGCCTGGGCTTCGTGCCCTCGCGCACGATGGCGACCGGCATGTCGTCCGGCATGCCGTGCTCGCGCAACTTTGCGACGATGCCCGCAAGCGAACCCATCGCCATCAGAAAGACCAGCGTGGCTTTGGGATTTGCGAGCTTTGCGAAATCGAGCGACGAGTAGCCCTTAATCGGATCTTCGTGTCCGGTCGCGACGGTAAAAGAAGTATTGTGGTCGCGATGCGTGATCGGGATGCCGGCATAGGCGGGCGCGGCGAGCGCCGACGTGATACCCGGGACGATTTCGAAGGCGACGCCGGCCGCATGCAATTCCGCCGCCTCTTCTCCGCCGCGTGCGAAAACGAAAACGTCGCCGCCTTTGAGGCGCACGACGCGGCGGCCTTCGAGGCCGAGCTTTACGATGAGCGCCGTAATTTCGTCTTGCTCGAGCGTGTGGGCGCCGGCTTTCTTACCGACGTAAATTTTTTCACAGTCCGGCGGCGCGAGCGCGACGATGGCACTAGAGACGAGATAGTCGTAGACGAGCACGTCGCAGGCGGCGATAACGCGAGCGGCTTTGAGCGTGAGCAAGCCGGGATCGCCTGGCCCCGCTCCGACGAGCCAGACTTTGCCGGCGGGCCTGGCGCTCACTCGGAGAGCTCGGCCTCGGCGTCTCTTTCGCCCCGCACACGCAAATCGAAGAGTTCGTCGAGCAACGTCGCGAGGGCGAGCGCTTCGGCGTGATCGGAGGTCGCCCGTTCGCGCAATTTCGTTACGACGCTGTGCAAGAGTTTCGAGATGATCGAGAGCGACGCGCCGGTGATCAGCATGCGTTCGCGCTCGTCGAGTCCCGGGCAACGGGCGAAGAGCCGAGCGATCTCCGCTTCGCGGATCGCGTCGGCTTTCTGGACGAGCGAACTGACGACCGGGATCGCGACGCGCGAACGGTACCAGTCGGCGAAGCGTTCCGCGTGTTCGGCGATGATCTCTTCGACCAGCGGAATCGACTCCCGCCGTTTCTCGAGCGTCACGTCGACGATATCTTTGAGGCGATCGATATCCGCCACGTGCACGTGCGGGATACGCGCGAGCTCGGGATCGGCATCGCGCGGTACGGCGATGTCGATAACGAACAACGGGCGCTCCGCACGCGCCAACATGGCTTCGGCGACGTTTCCGGGCGTCAAGACGAAGTGCGATGCACCGGTCGAAGTGACGACGATATCCGCGCGCTTCATGGCCGCGACGAGTCCCGGTAATCCCACTGCGGTTCCCGCGCCGATCGCTTCGACGAGCTCGCGGGCGCGCTCGCCCGAGCGGTTCGCGACGAGCAGTTCGCAACAGCCTTCGAGCTTGAGCCGCTTCGCAGCCGTCGCGCCCATTTTACCGGCGCCGACCACGAGCACGACCTTGCCTTCGAGCGTACCGAGGGTTTGTTTCGCCAGATCGATTGCGGCCGTCGCGACGCTGATCGATTCGCCGCCGATGAACGTCTGCGAGCGCGCCGCTTTACCGGCTGCGAGCGCTTGGCGAAAGAGCGCGTGGAGCGTCTTCCCGAGCGTCCGCGCCTTTTGCGCCTGGATGTACGCGTCTTTGACCTGGCCCAAGATTTCGGCTTCGCCGATGAGCATCGAGTCGAGGCCGGTCGCGACCCGGAAAAGATGGTCGGCCGCTTGCGCCCCGAGCAACGTGTACATGTAGGACGACATGTCGTGCCGGACGTCGCCATGGCGGAAATTGCGTAGGAAGAGTTTGAGCTGCTCGACCCCGAGCTCGTAGTCGTCGAGTTCCGCGTAGATTTCGAGCCGTCCGCAGGTCGAAAGCATGACGGCTTCGCGGACCAGCTCGTAATCGCGAAGGGCGACGAGCGACTCACCCATCTTCGAAGCCGGAAATACATGGCGCTCGCGCACGTCGACCGGCGCCGTGTCGTGCGAGAGCCCGAGGCAGACTAGCGGCATGGCCCTATCTCGACCAGCGCGCCGTCAGCAATTTTCGGAACCATCATCGACTCATTAGTACCACGCTCGGGAAGGGACGGCTATGCCAAAACTTGGACGCCGTTCCGTCGCGCACGGCGCACGTTATGTTCGGGTCGCGGCCGGTGATGGCGAGCCCGTGTAGGCCGGTGCGGGGACGTACTTCACATAACCGCTCCGGTTGGGATCGCCGCAAGCGGCTAAGCCGAGCGCGCTAGCGCAGAGGCCGATGAAGAGGGCTGTCTTTAGACGCACTGGAGGTCCTCCGGGACGCGATTTTCCGAGCGTGCAAGGTTGAGAATGGGGACGTCGCTCTGTGCGTCGGCTGGTGGCGGCAGTCCTACTGCGCTTACGCACGCGTCAGCAGAGCGTTCGCGGAAGCGTCGGCCGCGGCGATGATTGCCTCGATTGCGGCATCCTCGTGCGCCAGGCTCAGGAAGCCCGCCTCGAACTGCGATGGCGCGAGATAGATGCCGCGAGCGAGCATCGCGTGGAAGAAGCGCGCGTAGAACGCAGTATCGGCGCGCTTGGCACTCGCCAGATCGACAACCGGCTCAGCGGCGAAAAAGAATCCGACCATGGACCCGCGATGATCGCAGCGGTGCGCGATGCCGTGGCGTGTGAAGACGGCGGACAAGCCCTCCGTAAAGCGCGCGCCCACCGTTTCGAGCCGCTCGTAAACGCCGGGCCCGCGGAGCGCTTCCAGGGTCGCACGGCCGGCGGCCATCGCGAGCGGATTGCCCGATAACGTGCCGGCTTGATAGATAGGCCCGAGCGGCGAGAGCCGGTCCATGACGTCGGCGCGACCGCCGAACGCGCCGACCGGAAGGCCGCCGCCGAGGATCTTGCCGAGCGTCGTGAGGTCCGGTACGACGCCTTCGCGCTCTTGCACGCCGCCGGGAGCGACCCGAAAGCCCGTCATGACTTCGTCGAAAATGAGCAGTGCTCCGAACTCGGTGCAGAGCGCTCGCAACCCGGCGAGGTAGCCGGAGCGCGGCAACACCAGGCCCATGTTGCCGGCATACGGCTCGACGATGACGCACGCGATCGACGCCGGCCCGGCTTCGAATGCCGCGCGCAGTGCCGCCAGATCGTTGTACGGCAGCACGATCGTATCGCGCGCGGTACCCGCGGTGATGCCGGGCGAATCCGGCGTACCCATCGTTAGCGCGCCGCTGCCGGCGGAGATGAGGAACGAGTCGCCATGCCCGTGGTAGCAGCCTGCGAACTTCACCACTTTCTCGCGTCCGGTGAAACCGCGGGCGAGCCGCAGCGCGCTCATCGTCGCCTCGGTGCCGCTCGAGCAGAAACGGACTTTTTCAACCGACGGCACCATCGCAACGACGAGTTCGGCGAGTTCGCTTTCGGCTTCCGTCGGCGCGCCGTACGATGTGCCGCGGGCGGCGGCGCGCTGCACCGCTTCGACGACCGCGGGCGCGGCGTGGCCCAAGATGAGCGGGCCCCACGACATCACGCAATCGACGTACGCGTTTTCATCGAGATCGGTGAAGCGCGCACCGGCGGCTTCGCGTACGAACACGGGCGTGCCACCGACGCCGTTGAACGCGCGCACGGGGGAATTGACGCCGCCCGGGATGACGCGTTTCGCGCGGTCGAAGGCGGCGCTGCTGCGGTCGCGGGTCATGGAGGGTCTCCTACGGTCTGCGCGCGCAGCGCCGCATAATCGGCTGGTGTATTGACGTTGGTGAACGCGCGCGCGTCCTCCATCGGAACGAACCGCGTGCGTAACCGAGCGATAACGACGCGCAGCGAACCACGCCCCGAACGCAACACCGGCAAGCCTTCGCGCACGAATGCGAGCCGGTCGTAGAGGGCGGCGAGCGGTTCGATCTGCCTTTGGCCGCCGCGCTCGCGTATGGGAACGACGGCTTCGACGTCCCGAGCCTCGCCGCAGCCTGCGAGGCGGCGGCGGTTCAACGTTTGGATGAAGGCGTCATCGACGAACGGCGCGTCGCCAGCGACCGCGAAGACGAAACGCGCCTGCATCTGCCCCATCGCCGTCAAGAGCCCCGCGAGCGGGCCGCGGCGATTCCAGCGGTCGACGACGATCGGCACCGGTAAACGTGCGTCGATGTGCGCCGGAAACGTCGCCTTTCCGGCGACGACGATCTCTCGTGCGGTGCCCGGCGCACCGCAAACATTGCGGTAGACGCGTACGATCAGCGGCAGTTCGTCGTCGCTCGCGAGCGCGAGTTTGTTCGGCAATCTCGTGGCTTCGCCGCCGCCCAGAATGACGACTCCGAAGTGTCCGTCACGCAACGTCGAGCGGGCCGTAGATGTCGGCGAGCGCGATGACTTCTCCCCCGAGCAACACGCCGTCGTCATCGTAGGTCATCGTCCGCCACGTGCCGGCGAGTTTGCGGACGCGGTACGCGATATCGCCGTGCTCGATCGTTCCGCCGGCGAATGCGACGACGAAGCCGTGATGCAGCTCGAATTTATCGTCGCGCGCCTGTTCCGCACGCAAGTACTCGTCTTCCGAACTTTTGTAGGAACGTCGCGTCTTTCATCGCGTGCGACGGGTCGCGTACGATTTCGCGAAGTACGTGATGATGATATCGGCACCGGCGCGCGCGAACGACGTCAGCGTTTCGTCGACGACGCGCTGTTCGTCGATCCAACCGTTTTGCGCGGCCGCTTTCACCATCGCGTATTCGCCGCTGACGTTGTAGCACGCGACGGGCACGTCCGAGATATCGCTCACCGCGCGGACGAGATCCAGGTACGCGAGCGCCGGCTTGACGATGAGAAAGTCGGCCCCTTCGTCGAGATCGAGCAGCGCTTCGCGCAGCGCCTCGCGGCCGTTAGCGGGATCCATCTGATAGGTGCAGCGGTCGCCGAACTGCGGCGTGCTCGCGGCGGCTTCGCGAAACGGGCCGTAGAAGCCCGATGCGAATTTTACCGCGTACGACATGATCGGGAGCGACGTAAAGCCCGACGCGTCGAGCGTCGCGCGCAGATATGCCACGCGGCCGTCCATCATGTCCGACGGCGCGACGATGTCGACGCCCGCCATCGCGTACGATAACGCGATTTTCGCCAGCAGTTCGAGCGTCGCGTCGTTATCGACGTCGCCGCGTTCGTCGAGGATGCCGCAGTGGCCGTGATCGGTATATTCGCAGGTGCACAGATCCGCGATGACGATCATCTCGGGTAACGTCGCTTTGATCGCCGCGCTCGCGCGCTGGACGACGCCGCTGGGATCGTGCGCCGCCGACGCATACGCGTCTTTGAAATCCGGAATGCCGAAGAGCAGCACCGCGTTGACGCCGACCGACGCCAGTTCACGGCACTCGCGGGCGACGTCCGTGACGCGATAGCGGAAGATGCCGGGCATGCTCGCTATTTCGCCCGCCGGCCCGTCGTCATCGACGATGAAGAGCGGTTGCACGAGACCGTCGATTCGCACTTCCCGCTCGCGCACGAACGCGCGCATCGCCGCGCTGCCGCGTAAGCGGCGCGGACGTTTCGTAAGATCGATCGCGGTGCGGGGCCGCAAGAGCTCGCGCGTCGTCATCGCGGGTTTCCGATTACGTAGTGGGTCACGATTTGCACGAACGCACCGATCGACGGTTCCGTTGCGACGACGTCGGGCGGAAAACCCGCCTCGCGCGCCGCTAGCGCCGAGGCGTCGCCCATCGCCGCGACGATCGGCCGCCCGGCGGCGTCGCGCAGGCTCGCGAGATATGCGAGCACCGCCGCGACGGAACCGCTCGAAGGAAAGAGCAGCGCCGTCGGCAGGCGCCCGCCGAGCCCGTCGCTAGCCGCCTGACTGCTGGCTGCTTCGATGACTTCTGCGCCTGCGGTGCGTAACGCGGGCGCGATCGTACTGGGACGATCCTGCGTGCGCGGCAAGAGAAAGAGCTGCCCGCAGAGCGGTAAGGCCGGGACGGCACCCGCCAGTGCGCTCGCGAGCAGCGCCTCGCCGCCTTCGGCCAGCAGCCGGTGCCCAAGGGCGGTGGCATGGGCTTCGGCGTCCTCCGCCGTCGTGACGTGCGGTGCGATCGAACCGCGCACGATCGCGGAGCCGTCGGCCGCTCCAATGGCAGCCGAGAGCGCGAGCGTCCCGTCCGCGAAGGTCGCGTGTGCGCCGACCGGCGCTTGGCAGCCGCCGTGCAGCGTTCGCAAGAACGCGCGTTCCGCGCGCACCGCGATCTCCGTCGTTTCGTCGGCGAACAGTGCGTGGACGCGCCCCGCGAGTTCCCGCTCGCCGGCCCGGACTTCGATCGCGAGCGCGCCCTGCCCGACGGCGGGGATCAGCACGTCGACGGGAATCGGGACGGTGTAGGTTGCGCACAGATCCAGCCGGCGCAGGCCCGCCATCGCGAGCAGGATCGCATCGTACTCGCCGGCGCGCAACTTGCGCAGCCGCGTGCCGACGTTGCCGCGAATCGTTTCGAAGCGCAAGTCGGGCCGCAGCGCCTGCAGTTGCGCGCGGCGGCGTGGGCTCGAGGTGCCGACAACGGCGCCCCGCGGCAGCGCGTCGATCGAAGCGAAGCGTTCGCTGCAAAACGCGTCGCGCGGATCGACGCGCGCGCCGATCGCCGCGAGCGTCATGTCTTCGGGCAGGACGCTCGGCAGATCTTTGCACGAATGAACCGCATAATCGGCCCGTCGCTCGCGTAGCGCGTTCTCGAGTTCTTTGACGAAGATGCTGTCGGTGCCGAGCGCGGTAAGCGAGCGGTCCAGAACGCGATCGCCTTTGGTCGAAATCTGTAAAACCGTCGATACGACGCCGGCGCGTGCCAAGACGCCCATGACGAAGCGCGTCTGCCACATGGCGAGCGCGCTCGCGCGCGTCGCGCACGTCAGCTGCACGAGCGGTCCTGCGGCGGAATCGAGCGGGGAAGTCGTCAGCTGTGCGTAGGCTTCTTCGACTTCGTTTTCCACGTGCCCCGAATTCATCGCCGCCAGTGCGTCGATGTCGCGACTCGCGAGCTCGCGCATCACGTCCGCACGGCGTTCGGCCGGCACGACGGCTTTCGTATATTCTCGCGCGAGCGCGAGCGTTTCGGCGGCGCGGCCGTAGCGCGGATCGAAGCGTTCGCGCACTTCATCCAGGAGCCGCAAAGCGAAGGACGGCGAGCTGCCGCCGGTATCGATGGCGAAGGTCAGCGGACCGACGCGATGCGCGAGCGGCGTCGTGAAGTCGCTGGCCGCGACGCCCGTTGCGTCATCGACGAGGATGCTGCGCGCGCGTGCAGCCGCGACGACGGCCGCATCGACGGTCGCTACACCGGTCGCCGTGTACACCAACAGCGCGCCCGCGAGGTCGTCCGGCGCGAACGTGCGCTCGCGCAGTTCGATCGTGCCCGCCGCCGCCGCGTCGCGCAGGCCCTCGCCCAGGCGCGGCGCGACGACGCGGACGCGGGCGCCCGCGGCCAGCAGGCCGCGCACTTTGCGGTCGGCGATGCTGCCGGCTCCGACGACGACGACGAGTTTTCCGTGCAGATCGAGCGCTATCGGATACACGCGTTCTTCCTTCGGCACGCGTGCGCGGGACTTTTCCGTCGGCCCTCCAACCCCAAGGCGTGATTTCGGCGTCGTGGCGCGCAGCGCTCATCGGTGCGCTGGTAGCGGCGTTCGCGACCTTTCCGGGACTTGGCGTCGGAACGCTCTGGGATAATAGCGAAACGGCGTACGGCGAGGTCGCGCGTGAGGTTCTCATGACGCACGACTGGATCGTCATGCACCTCAACGGCGCGCCGTGGTACGTGCAGCCGCCCCTGTATTTTTGGATCGCGGCGATTTTCGGCAAGGTGTGGGGCATCTCGGAGTGGTCGCTGCGCCTCCCATCGGCCCTGGCGACGATCGCGATGGCGGCGGCGGTCGGCTACGTCGTCGCTCGCGTAGCGAGCGGCCGGGCCGCGATCCTCGCAGCGACGATACTTTCAACCGCACTCATGCAAGCTGTCCTCGGGCGGCTCGCGATCATGGATGCCCTGCTTGACCTTGCGGTCACGCTCGCGATTCTGGCATGGTTCCGCGCGCTGCGGTCGGGAGACGGCCGCTGGTGGTACGGCGGCTGGGTCGCGCTCGCGGCCGGAACGCTGACGAAGGGCCCCGTGGCGCTGGCGATGACGCTGCTCGTGATCGTGCCCTGGGCGCTGTGGACGTGGCGCAGCGGGCGCGCGCTTACCGTTCCGCCGGCGCGTCGCTGGGCGATCGGGTTCGGTCTTTTCGCCGTGCTGTTGCTGCCGTGGGGCGCCGCGCTGTATCGCGCGGCCGGGCCGGCCGCCTTCAACGAACTGATCTTGCACTATACGGTTGGCCGGTATCTCGGCACGATCGAAAATCAGAGCGGACCGCTGTGGTATTACGTCCCGGTCGTCATCCTTGGCTTTTTCCCGTGGTTCGCGTTTCTGGTCCCGGCGTCGGTGCAGGCGTGGCGCGATGCGCGGGCGGCGAGGCACCGTTCTCCGGTACCTTCGCGCGACGACGGCAGCGTCGCCCGGCTCGCGCTCGTCTGGGCGATCGTGCCGTTCGTGTTCTTCAGTCTCGCCAAGACGAAGCTGCCGAATTACATCGCCCTCGAACTGCCGGCGCTCGCGGTGCTGGTCGCGCTGTGGTTCGACTGCGTCGCCGACCGCGCCGACCGGCGCTCCGCGCTAGCTTGGACGGCCGTCGTGCCCGTAACGATCTTCGCCATCGCGTTCGCTATCTGGGCGTTCTCGCACGACAACCGGTTGACGGCCGACCTGCAGCAGATTCGCACCGACTTTCTCGCACTCGGCTTCGTGATGCTCTTCGGTTCTATCGCATGTTTCGTGCTGCTCTTACGGCGGGCTTCGGCGTGGCTCGGGCCCTACGCGCTCTCCGCCGCGAGCGCGGTCGTGGTGCTGATCATCGGCGTCCTCGGCGAGCCGCTCGTCGAGCGTTTCAAACCGATTCCACCGCTGGCAGCCGCCATCGAACGCGCGCGCCGGCCCGGCGACGCCGTCGCGATCCAAGGCGTCTCGGGCGGCAACGCACTGGTCTTTTATACGCAACCGCGGGTCGCAACGCTCGACCGTCCCGGCGACGCGGCGGCCGACGCCGCGAATGATCCGCGCCGAACGATTTGTCAAGCGTCGCGTGCGTTCGTGATTACGAGCAAGAAACGCCCGACGCCCGATCCGACGTACGGTCGCGCGCGAAAGGAGATCGCGCGTTCGAATAACGACATTTTGTATCTCTACCAAGGGCCGCGCTGTACGACGGAAGCCGCCGCGCAGTAACAAGGAGCGAAACATGTCCGACCACTCGATTCTCGGCATCGACACGCACGCGTATCTAGTAAAAGAGCCGGCCCGCGCGATCGCCTTTTGGCGCGATACGATGGGCTTGAACGTGACGTGGGAATCGCCGCAAGGCGCCGAGTTCGAACTCCCCGACGGCGCGGCGTTCGGGCTCTGGAAAATGGACGACGGACCGTGGATCACCGGAAACGGCGTCATGTTCGGCGTGGCCGACGTGCACGCGGCCGCGCAGCATTATCGTGGCAAAGGCGTTACGGTCAGCGACGTCATGGAGATGCCGTCCTGCAATATGGCGGTCGCGGAAGACTCCGAGGGCAATCAATTCATCTTACACCAACGCAAGACGTAAGCGTCGGAGCACGAGTACGCCCGGCGGAAGCCGATTACTTGGAAATGCCGGCGAGTTCCGACTCCGCATAGGCGGGGGATTTGTTGCCCCACGTGCTGCGGATATACGTGAGCACGTTCGCGATGTCGGTGTTGGAAAGTTGGCCTTTCCAAGCCGGCATCAGACCGTTATAGCCGGTGCCCTTTACGTTGATTTTTCCGCTCAGTCCGTACAGCAAGATGTGCCCCAGACGTTTGGTATCGCCGTTGACGTACTCGCTGCCGGCGAGCGGTGGAAATACTCCGGCCGTACCCATGCCGCTCGCCTGATGGCAGCCGGCGCAGTTAGCGCCGTAAACCGTCAGGCCTTTAGTGGCTGCGCCGCCGGCCGCTGAGACCTGCGTGCCGCCCGGCGGCGACGTACCGACCGTCGATGCGGCTCCCGCGGAGCTGCCCGTACCGAGCGATGCCGAGGCCGCCGCCGCGGTCGTTTGCACGCCGCCTGCACCGGAGTCGGCCTGTTCTTTTTGGATCGCGAGTTGACTGTAGATCGAGAGCCCGATCGCGAAGACGAGGGTGAGCGCCGTGAGCCCGAGGATCCAAGGCCGGCGGCTGAGCTGACGGCTCGGATTGCGATCGATGAAGGGCAAGAGGATGAGCAACGTTACGAGGCCGCCCGGGATCACGACGGTCGCGAGCAGGTTAGCGAATGGGGTGATGCCCGAAGGTAACGAGCCGGCGATGCGGAGCAAGCCGAAAAGCGCCAGAAAGTACCAAGCCGGGTAGGGGATAAACGGCTTGGTCGGATCGGCTTTGACGTCGAGGGGGGCGGGGGAGAAGATCGCGAGCGCGACGATGATCGCGAAGACCGCGAACGACGCCACCGCGTCCATGAACATCTGATTGGGCCAGAAGCGTCCTTGCGGCAATTTTTTGAGATCGTGGTCGACCGGCGGTCCGGCCGATCCGTTGTGGCGGAAAAACGTGAGGTGCGCGCCGACGAGGGCAATCAGCGCTGCCGGCATTAGCCACACGTGCAGCCCGAAAAAACGGTTGATGGTGAGCGTGCCGATGCCGGGACCGCCGCTGAGGAATTGCTGCGTCGCGTTGCCGACGATGGGCACCGAAGCTGCAATATTGATCGCGACTTGCGAGGCGAATAACGCGTTCATATCCCACGGCAGCAAGTAGCCGGTGAGGCCGAGCACGAGCGTGACGACGAAGAGTAGCACGCCGACGACCCACGACAGTTCGCGCGGTGCTTTATAGGCGCCCCACAGCAGCACTTGCAGCATATGCATGAACAGCAACGCGATCATCGCCGTCGCGCCCCAGAAATGCAGGCTGATCACGAACGACCCGAATGGCACGTTGTGATAGATGTAGTTCGTGGATTCCCAAGCGGACGACGTCGAAGGCGCGTAATAGAACGTCAGGAAGATGCCCGTGACGATTTGCAAGATCATCGCGAAAATCGTGGCGCTGCCGAACGCGTACCAATAACTCGCTCCGCCCGGAACGTCTTCGGTTAGGAAGTCAGCCGCTTGGCTGACGAGCCCGGTTCGCTGTTCGATCCACGTTAGAACGCTCACGTATGTGTTGTGCTCCGCGAAAGAAGTTAGCTGTACGCGACGATGAGACGATCGGGCTGACCCGATTTGTACTGAATCCAGGTCACTTGAGCCTGACCGTTTTTATCGCGGAAGGGCAGGGGGTCGAGCCCACGCGGAGCGGGCCCGGCCAGTTTTTCACCCTGCACGCCGAACTGCGATCCGTGACACGGGCAGATAAAACGCTTCTGCTCCGCTTTCCAATCATAGCGACAACCGAGATGCGGACAGATCGAGCTGAACATCACGAAACTCATGACGATCGCGTCATATTTGACCGCTTCTGCCGGAGTGCCGTAAAGATCGGGGCGCTTCGCTTTGAACGACTGTTCTTGTTCCGGCGTCAGTTTGACGGCCCACAGAAACTGCGTGTCGTCGGCGGGCGGCAAGTACCCGTCGGTATATTTGAAATTAAAGCTGATCTTCACGGGCTCACCGGGCTTCGAGCTCAAAGTCGAGATATCGGATTTCGGAAGGTTCGCCCAAATGCCGCCTGCGGATTTTTCCGGCGCCAGCAGCGATTCGGGGATCAGCGAGCTTACGAGCGGCACCGTGAGCACGAGACCGATGACGCCGCCGACGGCGAGCGTAGCATTCGCTAAAAATTGCCGGCGTGACTGCTCGTCGGGTGAGCCCGGCTCTTTGTAGGCTTGCGCTTCGTGTACTGGCACTTCCTCAACCATCCTTCGCGCCCGTGCGACGCGTCCACGCGAGCCCGCGTGCGTAGCGCCCGGGCACGTGCGAACGTAGCAAAGGGCCCTTGGCGCCGCAACCACTTTGGTATTCGCTCGCCTTGCCTTGCGTTTCGCAGGGCGTGTTACGATAGCCCGATGGCCTACGCCGTCCTCGTCGTTTCGGCACTCTTGTTCGAACTCGCGCTCAACCTTCCCATCGGCACCATGCCGCTGGCGCTCGTGGCGGACGGCACCCCGACCACTGCCGTCGCGATTGCGATGGGCTCGGGCATGTTCGCGGCGCTGTTGGTATCGCTGCCGCTGGGGGCCCTGGTCGACCGAGTCGGCCGGCTGCCGACGATCCGCGCCTCGGCCGGCCTCGGCATTCTCGCGCTCTTCGGTCTGGCGTTCGCGCACGGGCCCGTGCTCGGGGGGCTGCTGCTCGGCGTGCGCAGCATCGCGCTCGTCGCTTACATGACGGCCGAATTCGCCTATGCCGGAGAGCTCGCCTCGAAGGATCGCGCCGTCTCCGGCGTCTCGACGCTAGGGATGATCGGGAACCTCACCTTTGCCATCGCGCCGGCGGCGAGCGTGTTTCTTTGGCAGCACGGCGTGCACCGCGAACAGTACGCGTGGGCGTGCGGGCTCGCGCTGTGTGGGGCGGCGTGCCTATTCTTGCTGCCCGCGAAGCACGACGTGCGCGTGCGCGGCGCGAAACGGCCGCCGATCGTCATGCATCCGCGCTGGTATCCCGCCGTCGGCTTTGCGCTGGCATGTACGCTCCAAGGCGGCGTGAACGGGTCGCTCGCGATTCTCACGTTCCACCAGCGCGGCATCGTCAACGGCGCCGCGATCTTCACCGCCTCGGCGTTGACGTCGTTCGCGCTGCGCTATCCCGCGGGGCGGCTGGTCGATCGCTTCGGTCCGCGCGCCGTCGCCATCCCCACCGCCGTCGTGCAAGGGGTCGGGTGCGTGCTGGCGGCGAGCGCGCATTCGCTGGCCGCGGTCGTCGTGGCCGGGATGTGCTTGGGAACGGCCTGGGCCGCCGTGGTGCCGGTGGCGCTGGGGCTGCTCTTCGAGCACAGTTCGAGCCGGACGCGCGGTGCCGCGATGGGCGCCTACAACCTGGCGTTCAGCATCGGCGCGGCCGGCGGTGCGGTCTTGGCGACGCTCGCGACGCTCGCGGGCGGCGGATATTCGTTTGCGATCGCGCTGTGTGCGCTAGGACCGCTCGCGGTGCTGCCCTACGTGCTGCGCTCGCGCGGCGTCGCGCAGCGGCCGGCGCGGCTGCTTCCCAGCGGCGCGCCCGGCGACTGAAGCTCACGTCGGGACGACTGTGGTCCGACCATACGAGAGATGGTTGCCGACCGCGCGCCTCGGCCGCATTACGGGTACATCGATGGTTTGCGCGCCGTCGCGGTGCTCGCCGTCGTCTGCTTTCACGTCGTCGTCGGCGAATCGGTCGTGCACGGACGGCTGCTGCCCGGCATCGAGCAGATCGGCACGCGCGGCGTCGATCTCTTTTTCGTGCTCTCCGGTTTCTGTCTGTCGCTACCGTATTTGCGGCGCGCGCGAGCGACGGGCGTGCTCGAGATCGATTACGGCCAATTTATGTCGCGACGTTTCGCGCGGATCGCTCCGCCGTATTACGTCGCGCTGGCCGCCTTTACGCTACTCGCTTCCACGCCCTTTGGTTATCCGAGCACGTGGGCGACGTCGGTCGCGGCGCTCGATAACGCGGGCGCACGCGAATTCGTGCCGGATCTCGCTTTCATGACGACGAGTCTTCCCGTGGCCAATACGTCGTTCTGGACGCTCGGCATCGAGATGCGCTGGTACCTCGTCTGCCCGTTGCTCATCGCCTTATTTTGGCGCTCGCGCGTCGCCTTCGCTGCCGTCATGCTCGCGACGTACGCGTTGTATTACGCGCTACCGTCGCACGTACTCGATGCGGGAACGTTGCCCGCGTTCATGCTGGGCATCGTTGCCGCGCACCTCACGCTTGCGGTACGGCGCATCGGAGTGGTTGCAATCGTGGCGGCGTGCGCGCTGCTCGCGCTCGCGATGCTGCAGCAGGCGCGCACGCTGCAGGTCGATCACGGCAGCCCCCTGTGGCACCTCGCGTGTTTCGCCGTCATCGTAGCGGCCCGTGCCGAGCTGCCCGCTCGCGTCCTCGCTTGGAGGCCGCTCGTTCTCACCGGCGGCGCATCGTACAGTATCTACCTCGTCCATCAGCCGCTGATCGTCTGGCTCGGCCGTCACGGCGTGCCGTGGGTCGTCGCCGGCGCGCTCGCAACGGGAATCGGCATCGTTTTCTGGGCTTTGGTGGAACGGCGTTTTCTGCAAGAGCGAACGCGCGAAACTTTGGCCGGTGGCTTGCGACGGCTCTTCGGACGCTACACGCGGCCGCCGATCGTCGTGCCCGCGCGGGGCAGCTGGTGACCGGGTTCGCTGCGTTATCGTCGTCGTCGCTTTGCGACGCGCGACGCGCTATGCTGCTATGCCGTATCGCTCGGAGAAGGGGTCGCCGCTTCGGCGCGGCCGATTCGCCCGAACGCTCGGGGCGGAGATCGCACGGCTTCCAGCGATGCGATGATCCGACGTTCGATGGCCGAGCGAACCTCCGGTCGCAGGAACGGCCGCTCGACCAGCGCCCAGAACGCAAAACCGGCAACGAGCGCGGTCCCCGTGGCGGCCGGCAAGCCGACGTGGTGGCGGCCGCACCATAACAGCACCGGCAAATGGGTGAGGTAGATGCTATACGAAGCGGCCCCCACAGCGCGAAACGGCGACCAGCAGAGCAGACGCGCGGCGAATTTTTGCGATCCGGCCAGCACGAGAGCGAAGGCGACGAGATGCCAGATCGGATGGGCGTGCCACGTGTTAGAGCCGCGTTGCGGCATGGCCAGTGCGAGCGGCAAGAGCGCGGCGACCCCGAGCGGCGCTAACCGGTACACGACGTGCGCGCGACGTCGCAGATCGGCCGCGAGTACGCCTAGCATGAAGCACGGCAAGTAGCCCGCGTCGTCGAAGATGGGGCTGGCGGCGTAGAGTCCGTACGACGCGAAACCGACCGCGAGAAACGCCCGCGGCGAGCGACGGTAGAGCACGATCGCGGCCGGCGCGATGAGATACCAGCGCGCTTCGACGGCGATGGTCCAGAAGGCGCCGTTCACCCGCGCGCCGCTGAGGGGAATGGCGAAGAATAACGAGTGCAGCGTATCCGAACCGTCGCTTCGCAGACCCGGAGTTCCGAACGGCGTATGCCCGAGCGCAACGAAGCCGAGCAACGCAATGTAGAACGCCGGAGCGATTCGCACGAAGCGGCGAACGAGGAACGTGCCGTACGACGTCCGGCGGCCGCTCCAAAAAATGTGGGCCATGCAAAAGCCCGAGATCGCAAAAAAGAGATCGACGCCGTGCGATAGCGGGTGCCACAAGCGCGGCACCCGCGCGCCGCGACCGTCGAAATCGATCAGAACGATGTGACACGCCAGGACCGCCAGGACGGCGACGCCGCGTAATCCGTCGATGTACGGAAACCGGTCGACGCGATCGGGCTGCACAGTCTTTCTATCGGTGGAGGGCGGACCGTTTCTTTAGGCGACGCTTTGGCAATCTTCGCTTCCGGTCGGCCGCCGAAGCTACGAGGAACAGCTGACGCTGATCGCACGCGCCCAGTCCGGCGGCTCGTTCGCGTCGTCGGCCCGATCCGGCCATTCGTCGAAGGGTGCGGCGAGGGTTTGCGCAACGCGCGCAATTTCGGCATAGTCGTGCTCGAGCGCGCGTTCGATCGCTCGTTGCGCGATATAATTTCGCAAGACATACTTGGGATTCACGCGATTCATCGCGTCGCGCCGCGCCGCAATGTCACGGCCTTCCGACGTGAGGCGCTCGCGATAGCGGGCAGCCCAAGCCCTCAACCCGGCGAGGTTAGCCGGAGCTCCGACCGCTTCCCACAGCGACGCATCGCTCGCGCCGGTGACGCCGGCGAGGCTGCGGAAGAAACGGGTGTAATCGACCGCGCCGGCTTGCATCGCGTGCAGGGCATCGACGAAGAGCGCCGCGTCGTCCGCGCGCGTCTCGGCGAGTCCGAATTTCGAGCGGAGCACGTCGAGATACGCCGTCCGAAAGACCGGTTCGTAGGCGTCCAGCGCGCTGCGCGCGTCGTCTTCACTCACGATGGAACCCAGAGCTGCGGCCAGCGCGTGACAATTCCAAAGGCCGACGGTCGGCTGCCGTTCGAACGCGTAGCGCCCGCCCGCGTCGGTATGGTTGCACACGAACGACGCGTCGTAGGCGTCGAGAAATCCGAACGGTCCGTAGTCGAGCGTCAAGCCCAGAATCGACATGTTGTCCGTGTTCATCACGCCGTGCGCGAATCCGACGGCTTGCCATTTCGCGATGAGCCGCGCCGTGCGTACGACGATCTCTTTGAGAAAAGTCGCGTAGCGTTCGGTCGCATCGGAGATCGCGGCGACTTCTGCGAAAAAGCGGCCGATGGCGTAGTCTGCGAGAGTCTTGACGGCATCGAACTGACCGCGATAGTGAAAAAATTCGAACGTTCCGAAGCGTAGATGCGATGGAGCGACACGCGTTAGGACGGCTGCGGTTTCGGGGCTTTCGCGATAGACGGTCGCGTCGCTTCCGGCAATCGCGAGCGCTCGCGTCGTCGGAATGTCGAGTGCGGCCATCGCCTCGCTGCAAAGATATTCGCGAACCGTCGACCGCAACACCGCACGTCCGTCGCCGAAGCGAGAAAACGGCGTGACGCCGGCGCCTTTAACTTGCCATTCCAGAGCGCCGAGGTCGGGCGTACGTAGCTCGCCGAGGGCGATCGCGCGGCCGTCTCCGAGTTGCGGTACGAACGAGCCGAATTGATGTCCGGCATAGACCGCCGCGTACGGTTCCACGTGCGCGAAACGCGCGCAGCCTGCCGCCAGGCGCAAGAATTCGGGGCGACTCGCTTGATCCTGTGCGATACCCGCCAGCGTGGCGACGTCGCGGTTGAAAGCGATCAGGTACGGCTCCGGTAGCGGCGTCGGCTCCAGACGCGCGACGAACGGTTCCCCGAGCGCGGCATAGCCGTCGGAAATATTCAGTTCTTCCAGCGGCACGGCGCGCACGATATCGACTGCGTTCATCGCCCGCATGACCGCCGCGCGCGCCACGAGCGTTGCAGAGCAGTCAGCCGGCGCTCGTCGTCCGATGGGAGGCGACGCCCGACCGAGCCTCTGGAATTTCGAAAGACGTGCTCGTTCCCGTATCGATCAAATCTCGTCGCCATGGCGTCTTTACGAACACCGCGATCGTGTGCTTACCGGCACCGAGCGCGGCTGCCGGAAGGCGTAATTTATAGCCGACGTGCAAGAGCGTTTGCTCCATCTGGCACTGAACGTCCGGACGGTCGACTTCGGCCGGTACGTATGCTCGGCGGCGATCCAGGCGCAGGACGACCCGTTCGACGGGGGCGGCGGAGCGAAGGTCGTATGCGACGCCGCTGATGCGGACCGAACCGCGCGCCACGTCGGACCAGATGGCCGTGGTCAATTCCGTTTTCGGATCGACCTGCCGCGGAGGTCCGTAATAGCGTTGCCGCAGCGACGGGAACGAGTACGCGCTCGCGAGCAATCCGAAGAGCAGGACCAGACCCAGAACGGCGTTACCAAAGGGACGATGCAAGCGGCGCGGTAACGCACGCGGCGCCACGGTGAACGCCGCGAGCCAAACGGCCGGCATAAACGGCAACCAGTAGCGGCCCTGCATGGGAGTAGTCTCACCGCCGTTTGACGCTTCGAAACCGTAAATTATGATGATAAAGGCGACGTAGCTGTTGAACAACACGTTCGAAGTCGCTAACCTGGCAGCGCTTTGCCACGAGCGGCGACGCCCGATGACTGCGAGGTGCGAGGCGACGGTGTAAAGGCGCAATAACACGAGCGTCGCTACCACGATGCTCAGGACCGGGATGACGCTCGCGAGAACGTGCGTGAACGGTCGCGAGAGTACCACGATCGGCGTGTCGCGATACGCCGTGTAATTCAGCCAGAACGAAAGGCCGCCATCACCAAAAAACGTATCGCGCATCCCCTGTAAGAGGCCGACTGCGCAAAAGCGCGCGAGTTCCATCGGTCCGCCATGCGCGGCCACACTCAGGCCGCTCCTTGGAAATTGGCAGACGCCCCGGCCGCCCGGCGCCGCGCGCAAGAGAGCTTCGGTGAACGCCAAGGCGATCGTCGCGGGGACGGTAACGAACGACAAGTATTTGAGCGCCCGCAGCGGCCTTTTCGTCACGCTCAGACGAACGAGCAACATCGCGGCGATAGGGAGATATAGCGCGAGAAAGTAGTGCTGCTTCGTGGCGACGAGCGCGGCGAGTAAGAAGCCGAGGATCGTCAACAGCCGCACGTTTTCGGCATCTTTGCGAAGTTTGAGTGCGACGAACGTAATCGGCGCGACTAGCGCCCCGACCAGCACGTCGGGTTGCACGGAAGCCGCCATCCACGCGGTCAACGGCATCAGCGCCATGCAAGCGAGGATCGACGAAGCCTTCTGCCTTTTGATCCCGAGTTCGACGAGCGCACGCCACGTGAACCACAGGGTAAAGGGCAACAGCAGAACCGATAGAAAGCGCGCCGCAAAAAACTGTGCGACGACCGAGTGGCCGGAGATTGCGTCGCCGGCCGCGATGGCGAGCGAAGCCAAAGCGTAGTAGCCGATCGGGTAAAATCGGCTGATATATGGAGCGGGATCGAGCGAGCCCACGACCAGCCGATGCGGCGCCTTGGCGTCGAGCGCGTGGAAGTACGCGGCGCTACCGTAACCGGAATCGGCACGCAGGTTACGGTCGAGCCGCAGTTCGCGCGCGTGCGTTTCGCGCATGAGATAGTCGACGACGGGGTGCGTGTCGCGCCCGAGGACGTTCTCGGCGGGTCGTACCGCCCGGCCGGCCGAGAACAGGGTTAGCGCGTAATCGTAATGGCTGTCTTCATCGGGATTTTGAAAAATCGGAAGATACAGCGCCCAACCACAGGCCATCAGCACGCCGAAGCCGATGATAGCTGCGAGCGTCCACCGCGTCATAGTACGGCTCGCAGACGGACGAAAATACGCAGCCGACTCACGACTTCATCATCGGTTCCGAGGCCTCGTTTCCTTAAGGCGCCCTCGCATGTGGGCCGATACGGCAAGGGTGAACGCCGTTTCGATCGTCGGCTGCCTCCTGGTGCTTTGGGAACGCTTGGCGGCCCGCGGCGGAAGCCGCATGGCGTCGTCTTTCGCGCATTTTTCGCCGTCGAAACGCCTCGCGCTCGCCGCGCTTGCCGTCTTGCCGGCGCTCTTTCTCGCGCAAGTCGAAGTGCTGGCGCGCCAAGTAGCGAACGTCGATTTGCATTCGAGCGCCGCCGCGTTCGCGGCGTTGCCCATCCCGGTGTACGACGGCGACCACGGCCGAGCGGCGTTCGATCCGCTCTTCTCGGCCCTCGGTTTCGGACTGGGTGCGTTCGAAACGCTCGCCGTGGCGATCGTCGTGCAGGCGATTCGGAGCGGCATCGAAATCGACCGCCGAGCGTACGCGAGCGTCGGAGTCGCGCTCGCTCTGGTCGCCCTGTGGGCACCGGTCATGTCGACGACCGATCCGTACGAATACGTCGCGACGGGTCTTTTGGGATTCGGGGCATACGCTCCGGCGCACGGTTCGCTAACGGGCACCATATACGGGCCGATCGAGCGGGTCGTTCCGATTCGTGGCGTTATCTATGGACCGTTGTGGGTGCTCGTCGACACCGTGCAGACGTCGTTCGGAACGACGATCGCGCACAAAATCCTCGCGCTGCGTCTAACGAACGTCGCGCTGGTTCTCGCGTTCTTGCAGGCACTGCGCGTTTGCCGGGTCTCGCGCGCCGCGATCGTCGCCGTTGCGATCAATCCGTTCGTCTGGTCGTATAGCGTCGCGAACCCGCACGCGGATATTTCGGGCTTGCTGTTGCTGGGCATCGCGTCGTCGTTCGCACGCCGCTCCAAGGTCGCGCTCGCAGTGCTCTTCGTCGTGGCGGCCGGATCGATCAAAATACCCTTCGCCGTCATTGGAGGGATCGCACTCGTACCGCTCTCTGGTGCGGTCCGGCGCATCGCGCTGTGGTGCGTGGCGATCGCGCTGGCGGTCGCCGTCTCGTATATCGCGCGCGGGCACGGCTACGCGCATGACGTCGCAAAGTTCGCGGTCGCGAAGAGCGAGTCGAATTGGGCCGCGGGCTGGGTGCTCATGGTACCCGTCGTCGTCGTGGCGCTGTCGACGATGCTCGCCGTTCGCAAAGGCGCCGGCGGCATCGCGCTACTTTTCGATCAAGCCGGCCCGATCGCAGCGCCGTGGTATTTCTATTGGGGCCTGCCGTATGCGCTCGCTTGTGGCGCCGGGGAGCCGTATCTCATCGCGCTGCCGTTCCTGGGCGCGCTGCGCGACGAGACGTTCGGGCTCTCGATCGTCGCAAAAATGCTGACTCTCGTGGTCCTGTCGGCTTTTCTTGTCGACCGGCTGCCGGCGCGTCGCCGGGCTTCACCCGCAGCGGCGACTACATCTTGTAGCTATGCAGCCCCGAGATCCAAATATTTACGCCTAAGTAGCAGAAGATAATCGTGATGAAGCCGAGCACCGACATCCACGCCGAGCGCACGCCACGCCACGAGTTGCGCGTGTGCAGGTGCATGTACAGCGCGTAGACCGTCCACGATACCAGCGCTGCGGTCTCTTTGGGATCCCATTGCCAGTACGCGCCCCACGCTTCTTTCGCCCACCAAGCGCCCGTAATGATGCCCACGGTCAGCAACGGCAGACCGATCGCGACGATGCGGTACGTCATGATATCGAGCTTCGCGAGCGACGGCAGCGTCGCGAGCCATAGCGCGAGCGGATTTCCCGCGCCGCTCGCCGTCGCGAGACTGGGAAGGTCTCCGCCGGAGAGACGTTGCGACGCCGGCGGCGCATACGCGCTCATGCGTACGATGCCGGCCGCCGAGCCGGCCGCAGCGGCGCTCGGCATCATCGACAGCGGCCGAGCCGCTCCACGCTCGAGCGATCTCTCGCCATAGTATTTGATGAGATAGAGCAGCGACGTTACCATCGCGACCATAAACGCCGCATACGACGACACGACCAGCGGAACGTGAATTTTGATCCAGTAGGATTGCAGCGCCGGTACGGCCGGCAGATAACCTTCGTTCCACGTCAACGCATACGCGAGAAACGACGCGGCGAACATCTGCACGAACCCGCCGATGAACCAGAAGTCGTACTTGAGCGCAAAGCCGATGAAGAGCGCGACGCTCATTGCCGCAAAGAGCGAGAGGGAACCGTAGAGGTTGGTGAGCGGCCAGATGTGGCTGCTCTGATAGCGGTAAACGAGTTCGACGAATTGGACCGTACAGCCGATGAACGCGAACGGGATGCCGATCTGCTTCGCGACGCTTTCGCGCGAGAGCAGGTACGTGAAGAGCGCGAGCGCGCTCGTAATGTAGGCGGAGATCGAGATGACGATGAGGAGCTGATCGGTATTCATGGGTTCCTCGAGGCAGAGCGTACCGTAATTACACGGTCGTGAGTTCGGGCTTCGACCCGAGGGCGGGTTTGGCTTGCGGCGGATCGAGTTGCTCGAGATCGCGCACTAAAGCCGCAAACTGATCCTCGTAGATGTCGTAACCCTTGACCGTCGTCGCGGCGATGCCGACGTTCCACGAGCGCTCGCCGCCATCGACGCGCACGTAGAGCCGTGCGGGTAAGAAGTAGAACGACATGCATAGGCCCGTGAGCAAGACGAATGCGCCGATTCCGACGAACGGGATGCCCGGATCGTGACGGTATTGGATCCCGCTGTAGAGCACATAACGGCCGACGTCCACGCGATAGCCGTTGCCGAGGTCGATGCCGCGTTCGAGCGGTACGAGCACGCGGCCGATACCTTGTGCGCCGTCGAAAACGTCCAGGAGCACGCCCGGGTTGTTGGGACGAGGATCGGGCCCGATCGAACTGCCGGGCCCGATCGTGCCGACGAATTTTGCATACTGCAACGAGCGCGACGACTCACCGACGGAAAAACTTTCGCCTTCTTTGAGAGGTTCGTTCGGTGAATTCGCCAGCGGCTTGCCGTCTTTGGTGACGCGAAAATCGACGGCGAAGCCGTATGACGCTTGATAGTACGAAACGCCTTCGACGTCGAGGGGCGCATTGACGCGAATCTGTTCCACGTGCGTCTTACCGTCTCGACCCGTCACGTGAACGTCGGAGACGTAGTCGATCGGTTGATAGACGATGCCGCTGCGCGTCCGGATCGGATCGATCCGGTAACGGAAACGATCGAGCTTGAAAATCGCGCCGCTTTGCGGAATCGTGACGTTCGAGCCCGCAACGACGGCGGTAACGCCGCTGTAGCCGAACGCCCAATAGAGCGTCGTGCCGACCGCGATGATGACGAAACCGACGTGCGCGACGAGCACGCCGCGACGTGCCCAGTCGTGCTTGTCGGCGAACGTCCACTCGGTGCCGCCGAATTCGCGCTTACGAACGAGCCAGCCCCGCGCGCCGAAAAATGTCTCGACGCCCTCGCGCACCGTGCGCTCGTCGCCTTCGACCGTAACGTTCGCGCTCAAAGGTATCGCGTCGATTTTCACCGCGCGCAGCGGCGGGAGCCGCGTCGGGATCACGCGCCAGAACGTCGCGAGCGTCATGCACGCGAGGATGAAGCCGACGATGCCGAGATACGCGGGCGAGTGGTAGATATTGTCCAGGTGGAGGCGTAAGACCAGCCGGGCGAGCGCCGGCGCGTAGTTCGTCCGGTAGAAGTCGGCGTCTTTGTCCTGATCGACGATGACGCCGATGAGCGTGAGAAAGCCCCACACGCCGAGCAGCGACATGCCGAACCAAAAGTCCGATAGCCGTCCGAGCAACTCGCGAAGCGCGGCGCCGGCTTGCGCGCGCATCGCTAGGTGCCGCGCGCCTCGCGTCGCCACGAACGTTCGAGCAACACGATGATCCAGATGCTCGACTCGTAAAGCACGTACATTGGAACGGCGATGAGGAGCATCGTAACGGGCGACGCATCGGGTGCGGCCAGGCCGCCGAGCAGCAGGATGCCCATGCCGGCATAGCGGCGATATTTGCGCAGCATCGGCACGTTGACGAGGCCGATCCGCGCGAGCGCGACCATGATCATCGGCGTTTGAAAGACGAGCGCGAACGCGAGAAACGTCAGCAGGATGATGTTGAGCGTCGGCTCGATGCCGAACGTTTCTTTGGCGACGACCGTCGTGATGCCGAGCAGCGCCGTCAGCACGCGATGGATGATGAAGAAGTGGCAAAACGCGAGTCCCGCCGCCGCCAGGAAGAGCGATGGCGCCGTATATGCGTACACGATTTTACGCGTGCGCGGGTGGAACGCGGGCACGACGAACATCCACGTCTGATACACGAGTACGGGTAAGCCCAGTATGATCGCGCCGTAGAGCGAAATCTTGAACTCGGTGAAAATGACGTCGGTGGGCGAGAAGGCGTTGAGTTGGATCGCCTTACCGAGATACTCGTTTTTGAGCCAGATGATCATGAACTGCGCGGGCCAGAACAATAGCAGAGCTAGCGCCCCGACCGTGACGAGCGAGATAATGAGACGCTGACGGAGCTCCCGCAGGTGCTCCGTTAACGGCATCTCTTTCTGATCCCAATCCGGCGGCCGGTCTAACTCTGGGGGACGTTCGGCGAGCAAGGCGATTTGAGAAAGGCGTTAGACGTGCGGCGCGGTCGGTTCGCCCGGAACGCTCGGCGTGCCGATCGTAACGCCGTTCACCGTCGGCGGCACGGCCGGCGTAACCGTCACGTTTGAGTTCGCCTCCGCCGTGGCGCGCGCTTCGGCACGCGCACGTTCGTGCGCGACGTCCGCCTCGGCTTGGCCGAGCGTGAACTCTTTCTTCGCCGCTCCCAGGCCGCGAGCGACGTCGCGAATCTTATTTCCACCGAAGAGTAAGACGGCGGCGCCCGCCAGTAACGCAATTTCCATCGGATTTCCGAACATAGTCGTGCACCTTTCCTCGTATTGAGAATTTTACCGCGCGCGTTGCGCGCTCTCCCGGGCGAGATCGTCCGCCAGGGACATCAATTCGGCCCGGGCCGGCACGGTACCGAGCGGGGCGAGCGCCATTTTCGCGCGTTCGACGTAGCCGGCGATCGTCTCGCGCGTGGCGGCGAGTCCGCCGGAACGCTCGACCCGGCGCGCGAGCCGCGCGATTTCCGCCGCGTCGCCGGGGTCGCCCGCCGGCTGGCCGTAGAAACGCGCGACGGCCGCGCGAAAATCTGCATCGCCGTGCTGGAGCGCGAAGATCAGCGGGAGGGTCATCTTGCGTTCGCTCAGATCGTTGCCGACGGGCTTGCCCAGTTCGGCTTCGGTTGCGGTGAAGTCTAAAAGATCGTCGAGCATTTGAAACGCGATCCCGTAATAGAGCCCGTAGTCGCGCAGAGCCCGCGTGCGCAGCGGCGTAGCTGCGGACATGATCGCGCCGCACTCGGCCGCCGCCGCGAAGAGCGTCGCCGTCTTCTTGATAGCGATTTCGGTATAGTCCGTCACCGGGAGATCGAGCCTGCCCGCGGCACGATGCTGGAGCACTTCGCCGTCCGTGATATCGGCGAGCGTCGAGGCGAGAATATTGGGAACCGGATGCGGATATCCGGCGGTAACGTTCTTGAAGATCCACGCGAAGAGATAGTCGCCGGCGAGCACGCTCACGCGGTTGCCGAAATCGATCGCCGTCGCGTTGACGCCGCGCCGGGTTTGCGCGCGATCGACGACATCGTCGTGGATGAGGGTGCCGACGTGGATGAGTTCCATGTACGCCGCCAGCGGCAAATGCGCGCCCGGATCGGCGCCGTTCGCCTCGGCGGCCAAGAGCGTGAGGCGTGGCCGCAGCCGTTTACCGCCCGCGGCCAGCATCCGCCGCACCGCTTCCGTGATGACCGCATTATCGGTCGAAAACGAGGTTTCGAAAAAGTTTTCGACCAGCGCCGAGAGGTCGCGGCCGGAGCCGGTGGCGACGGGCGGGAGCTTCGAGCGGCCGATCATGCCGTGCCCGCGTGGATCGCGATCGCCCCGCCGGCGAGCCGTACGAAGCGCACCCCCGAGAAGCCGGCCGTGGTAAAGCGGCGCGCCAGTTCGTCGGCTCCCGGATAGTTCGTCAGCGAATTCGGAAGGTAGCGGTACGCGCTTTTCGAGCCGCCGACCAGACCGCCGACCAGCGGCACGACGCCGTAGAAATACAGATCGAAGGCACGCTTGAAGAGCGGATTCGGAGCCTTGGAGACGTCGAGGTTGACGAAGCGCGCCCTGGGTTTGAGCACGCGCCGAGCTTCTCTCAACGTGCCGACGATGTCGACGACATTTCGCATGGAGAAGCCCATGATCGCGCCGTCGAAAGTCTCGTCGGCAAATGGCAGTGCCATGACATCGGCGACCTCGAAGCGCACGTCGCCCTTGGCTTCTCTGGGTGCCCGGCGGCGAGCGCGGCCGAGCATCGGTTCGCAGAAGTCGACGCCCACGATCTCTAGCGTGGGATCGGTCCGGCTCAAATGAAACGAAAGGTCGCCCGTGCCGCAGCACATATCGAGCACGCGGCCGTGCGCAGGCGGGGACAATTCGCGCACAGCGCGCTTGCGCCAGCTCTCGTCCACGCCGCCGGTGAGAAGCTTGTTCGTGACATCGTAGCGCGGTGCGATCGACGCGAACATTTCGCGGACGTAGACCGATTTTTCCATAGGTTCGCGTCGCAGGGTTCCGGGCGGCGGGGCGAGGTTCATGCTCGCGCTCTCGGGCGCCGGCCGCAAAGCCCTAGCCGGGGTGACCTTCGTCGCGATGGACGGGCGTGAAACTTACCGCCGTACCGCCCGGGCCGTTTCCCGCCGCCGATCGGCAGCGAGCGTGAACGTCTCGCTCGCGGCACCGGGGGAATTGCTCGCGGCGATCGCCACCGCAAAAAGCGTCGCCCTTTGCGCCTACGTTCTGCCGCCGGGAAATGCCGTCGCCCGCGCGCTCGAGGCGGCGGCCGATCGCGGAGCGAGCGTTTCAGTCACGCTCGACGACTCACCCTACTTCGGCGCACGCTGGAAAGACGCGCCCGCGCCCGATCCCAATCTTGGGAGCGCCGCCGCCCTGCGCGCGCACGGCGTGACGGTGCGTCTGAGCCAACCGCCCGAGCCGTCGATGCATCTCAAGGCGGCCGTCATCGACGGCCGGGCTTTTCTCGATGACCGGAATTGGGCGACGAGCGGGCACTCGACGATCGTCGAGACCCGTGACGGAGAAGCGGTCGCCGCGATCGCCGACGCCATCGCGGAGCGTCCGCGCTCGCAGAGCGATTTGGCGCTGCAAAAATCTGCGGCGCTCGCTTTGGAGGCAGCGACGATTCGCGGCGGAAGCGGCGACCGCGTCGATGTCGTGACCGAGTCGTTCGGCGCGAGCGATATCTCGGCCGCACTGGCCGAACGGGCCCGGGCGGGCGCCACGGTACGGCTCGCGGTCGATGCGCGCGTGCTTGCCGGGGACGTTCACGGTCGCGAGCGGGCGGCCATCGCCCGGCTTGCCGCCAGCGGCGTCGAGGTACGCGCGCTCAACACGGCCGAGAAATTTGCGGTGGCCGGCGACCGCGTCTGGCTCGGTTCGGCGAACGCGACCGTCGGCGATGGCGCCATGCTCGATTGGGGCATTCGCAGCGCCGATGCCCGGCTGGGCGGCACGCTCGAGGCGGCCTTTGAAGTGGCCTGGTCGAGGGGCCTCAAAGTTGCGCCGGCTCAGCTACCGAAGAGCGCCGCAGCCGTTGCCGAGGTGCGGGTTGCGAGATCACGGGCGGTGATGCCGAGCAGCTCGCCGACGAAGGCCGCCGTGTCGGCCAGGTAGGCGGGTTCGTTCCGTTTCCCCCGGTGCGGGATCGGTGCCAGGTACGGGCAGTCCGTCTCGAGCACGATCGCGCCGATGCCGACCGCCCGCACGGCTTCGCGCACGTTCTCCGCCGTCTTGAACGTCACGACCCCGCCGATTCCCAAGCGCAGTCCGAATTCATCCACGAGCAGTCGCGCTTGCGCCGCGTCGCCGGTAAAACAGTGAACGACGCCGCGGAGCGTGGGGCCTGCGTGCTCGCGTAAGATCGCGACGAAATCGTCGAAGGCGTCGCGCTGGTGGAAGACGACGGGGTACGTGCGGCTCAGAGCATAGCGGAGCTGCGCTGCGAGTACGTTGCGCTGCACCTCGCGCGGACTGTGATCGTAGAAGTAATCCAGGCCGATCTCGCCGATGGCACGCGGCGGACGCCGCGCTTCGGCGACCAGGGCATCGAAGGCCGCCGCGAGATCGGGGGGTGCATCGATCGTTTCGTGTGGATGGATGCCGATCGTATAATCGAGCTCGTAGGCGAGTGCGATGCGTTGCGCCCGCGTGCTGTCGGCGAGATCGGTGCCGACCGTCATGATGCGCTGGACTCCGGCTTCTCGTGCGCGCGCCAACATCTCGTCGCGGTCGGCGTCGTACGTTTCAGCGTGGACGTGCGCGTGCGTGTCGAACATATCGCCCAGATGGTAGCACGATGACGCGGGCGCTGCTGGCGTCGCTGCTCGGCCACGTGCTCGCCGTCATCGTCGTCCTCGCGCTCGTATCGGGGCGCAGCGACCCGCTCTCACGCGACCCCGTCGCGCAGCACCGTCGCGCTGGCGAAAACGAGATCGTCGCTATTGCGACGACCATTCGCTTCGACCGGCGCGTACGGGTGGGGCCGCCGAGTCGGCGCGGAAACGACTCGCCGCGCAACGCGCCGTCCTTCGCAGACCTGCGCCGCGGCGAAGGCCGGTACGTTCCGGTAAAAGCCTGGCATGCAAAAGGTCTGAACTATTATTACGTCTCCTACGCGTTTCGGTATGCCGACGGTACGTTCGAACGCGGCAGCGTCCCGTGGCCCGTGCACTTCGCGTCGCGCGACGATCCGTTCGCCCATCCCGAGCTCGCCCGCAGCCCACATATGTCGCTCCCGGGGCCGCCCCCCGGTTACATGCCGCCGGGCAATCTCGGTCGAATCTTACGTGCCTTTTTTCCGGCATTGCGCTTCTAGTACCGAAACCGTAAGGCTGCTCGGAACCAACGACAGAGCGCGCTCCCGGAAATCATGTAACCTTTCGGCGTTTACGTGCGTATCTGCGGCATGTTGAGGGCGCTCGCTCGTGCCATGGCGTTGGCGCTACTGCTCGGGTATCTCACCAGTGAGGGCCGGCCGGTCCGAGCCGATCCATCCTCTGCGGAGAGCCTGTACCTGTCTGCCGTCAACGCGACTTCTTCACGCGCGCAGCCTGCCTTTGAAAGCGCGGACTTGCATTCTCGCAGCGCTGGGCTGTCGGTGAGACTTTTTAAACACGATCATTTTGTGTGGCTTGGTTTCCAAGGCGGCAACGAGCCGAGTTCGTGGCAGATTCGACACCGGACCGACGACTACGCGAGCGAAATTATCGATGAAAACGGCACGCGTTACGTTTCCGGCCGTTCGTTTTTCGATCCGACTTGGTATGGCACGTATCGGGCCTTGCGCGACGGCATGCTGTTCTACCAAGACATCGAGAAGCCGCTGTCAGCGCGCGAAACGCCCGCGCCTTTAGCCGCAACGTCGATGCGCGAGATTGCGGCCGTGCACGTCATGGGTTCGACGATCTACCGCTTGGAGGATCGCGGGCAGCAGGCCTGCCCAAACGGCAATCCAGGACGCGCGATTCACACGGTTGCCCACGACCGTGCACCCCAACACCAGCTCAGCGACGTCATCGTCAACCTGCAGACAAACGAGTTTTGTATGCTTCGATTCGGTGTCCGCCGCGATGCATTCGGATTCCACGGGATCGTGGAGCAGCACTTTGCCGACGTTGGCGGCTATTGGACGTTGACCGATGGAATAATCGACGGAACCTTTCGTGCTTTGGGGATATCCGTGCACCACGGCATCTGGCAGTACACCCTCGATGATATTCGCTTCCCTGGGGCGATTCCGCCCGAAGTCTTCGCCGTTCCAGCATCGCAATAGAGGACGCGTTTTGGGTTTCTGGCTTTCGCCACGGTTTTCGGTTGTGCACGCGTAAGTCGCGTTTAGCCGGTCGACTATAATGTCGCCGTTGGGCAGCTAATTTCTCGCGCCTCATGTACCACTCTCCGTCCTTGCATGCACGGACTTTGATTCACGCTTCGCTATCAAAGGTTACTGGAGAGTCGCAAAAACGATCACGGATCGCAGCAATGTCAGCGCGATACGGAGACGTGAGATGCGCTATTCAGAGGGGTTGCCATATAACGACCGGCTCCGCGTCGAGACGCGGAAACAACGGCATCTCGGCGGGGCGGACGGACGTTCCGGCGGCCAGACCGCCCCAGCGCAATCCGGTACGCCATGCGACGCGCGGCTCGTTATCGAAGCCGAGCTGCTGCCAAATTTCCGTCGCCTTCGCCGGCATGAAGGGCCAGAGCAAGATCGCGAGCCAGCGTAAGCCTTCGCAGAGGTCGTAAAGCACGGCATCGAGCTGCGCCGCCTCCGCGCGTTTGTGCAGATCCCACGGGCGCTTTTCGTCGATCGTGCGATTGAGCGCGCTGACTAGTTCCCAGATCGTCTCGAGCGCATCGCGAAACCCGAGCTCGCCGAGCGCTGTTGCGACGCGCTCGGGCAGCGCGGCAAAGCGCCCGCCGAGCGACGTGGGATCGTCTGCTGCACACACCAGGCGAGCCGGGCTATCGGGCACGTGACCTTCGCGGTATCGCACGAGCATCGCGAGCGAGCGTCGCACGAGGTTGCCGAGATCGTTGCCGAGATCGCCGTTGCGGCGCAGCCGCACCTTCTCTTCGCTGAAGGAAAAATCGCTGCCGAAGGGCGCTTCGCGTAAGAGAAAATAGCGTATCGTGTCCGCGCCGAAGCGGTCGGCCATCGCGAAGGGATCGACCACATTTCCGCGGCTTTTCGACATCTTTTCGCCTTCGAGCGTCATCCAACCGTGCGCGAACACCAGGTCCGGTGCGGGCAAACCGAGCGCCCACAACACGGCGGGCCAGATGATGGTGTGGAACCGCGCGATCTCCTTGCCGACCAGTTGGACGTTGGCGGGCCAGTAGCGGCGGAAGCGTTCGCCGTCCTGCGCGTAGTCGAGCGCGGTGATGTAATTGAGCAGCGCATCGAGCCACACGTACATCACGCCGCCGCCGGGTAGCGGAACGCCCCAGTCGAGGTTGACGCGCGAGATGCACAGGTCTTCGAGGCCGCCTTCGATCGTCGCGAGCATTTCGTTGTAAGACCGCTCCGGACGGACGAAGTGCGGATTCTCGCGGAAGTAGGCGAGCAGCTTTGGCTGATAGCGGGAGAGCGCGAAGAACCAATTGTCTTCGGAGAGCCATTGGACATCGCGACCGCATTCGGGGTTAGGGCAACGCCCGTCGACGAGCTTGGATTCGAGCCAGAACGTCTCGTCGTTGGTACAGTACCAGCCTTCGTACGTGCCGAGATAAACGTCGCCGGAAGCTTTGAGACGTTCGAAGACTTCGACGACTTGTTCGCTATGGCGGCGTTCGGTGGTGCGAATAAAATCGTCGTAGCGCACGTCGTAGCGCGCGCACAGCGCCTGCCATTTCGGCACGAGCGAATCGGTCCACGTTTGCGGATCCAGGCCCGCGGCGGCGGCGGCTTGCGCGACTTTTTGGCCGTGTTCGTCGGTACCGGTCAGGAAAAACGCGTCGCCGCGCGTGCGCTCGAAACGTGCGAGCACGTCCGCGGCGATCGACGTATACGCGTGTCCCATGTGCGGATCGCCGCTGATGTAGTAGATGGGCGTCGTAACGTAGTAGGCGCGGTCGGACATGCGGCGTGTGTTCAGCCCTCGTACCGCGTCGAGCCTGCGCTCGCGCGCGCACCGTTACGGGTCGTCGCGATCGCCGTGGCCGAGCTTTCGTTTGCATTCGCTCACGGCGCGATAGATCGTCGAACGTTCGCCCAAACCTCGTTGCGCGAGCTTTTTCGCGATGCTGGCAGCCGTCTTGCCCGATGCGAGCTCCCGGGCGATCGCGGCGGCAAGCTCCTCTGGGGGGACGGCGACCTGTGGCGACGGAAGCGCGGGGGCGAGGACCAGCACGAATTCGCCGCGCACCGGTACCGCGATTGCCGCGATGACCTCGAGCGGCTTTCCGACGATCTGTTGTTCGAAGCGTTTGGTCAGTTCGCGGCCGACGAAAACATCGGCCTCGGGCGCGCAAGCCGCCAGAGCGGCGAGCGTATCGAGAATGCGATTCGGCGATTCGTACCAGACCGACGTCACGCCGCCGGCGACCGCCGCAAGGAACGCGCCTTCCCGCTGTGCGATCGTGCGCGGAACGAAGCCTTCAAAGCGAAACCGCGACGTCTCGAAACCTGAAAGCACGAGCCCGCACACGAACGCACAAGGCCCCGGCAGTACCTCGACCGCGACGTTCGCCGCGCGTGCTGCGGCGACGAGAGCGCTACCGGGATCGGAGATGCCGGGCATGCCCGCATCGCAAACCACGGCGACGCGTTCGAGGCGCGCGCGTTCGAGAATACCGCCCGTCGCGCCCGCTGCATTTTGTTCGCGATAACTCCAGATCGCTTTACCCGGAAGGTTTAAAGCGGAGAGCAGCTTGCGGGCGACGCGCGTATCTTCGGCGACCAGGAGATCGCAGTCGCGCAGCACGTCGAGCGCCCGCAGCGTCATGTCGCGGAGGTTGCCGAGCGGCGTCGGCACGAACGTCAAGCTCAATGGCGGAGTTCTCCGGCGACGTACGGCCTTGCGTACGAGAGATCGAACTGAGCGGTCATATTCTCGATTCGGGCGTCTTCGGCCGCGTGCTCGAAATCATCATGGACAACGAGTTCGCGCGTTACGCTATCGATAACTTCGCGGTCGGTAAGACCGCCACGGAAGAGAGCACCGCGCGTTTGCGAATCGAGGCCGATACGCAAATGCATCTCGACGATCTGCTCGATAAGCTACGCAATGTCGGCGCTATCGTCGCAGACGACACGGACGTCGTATGCGAAGCGGCGCCGCGCGATGGAATTTTGCCGGAGTCGTTTTACGCAACGACGAACTTGGAGACCGAAGTCCGCCTCGACGGCCGCTGGCTGCCCGTCGCGCTTCCAGAAATGGATTGCGCGATCGTCGTCGCCACGGGTGCAGCGGCGACGGTCGCACCACCCGACATCCGCGCGGGCGACCGCGTCGTCGTCGGGCATGCCGGCGTTCGGGTCAGGGCGCTGGAGCGGCCGCGCCGCAAAGCGGTCTTCGAGTTTATGTCGAGTGCCGTTTCGAGCGAGAAGCCCAAGGAATCGCTCATCGCTGAGATCGCGCGGGAACTCGCCGCCACCCGCGCCGCCGGGAAACGCGTGTTGCTCGTGGGCGGCCCGGCGATCGTGCATACCGGCGCCGGAAAGTATGTTGAAGAGCTGATCCGCGACGGTAACGTCGATGCGCTCTTTGCCGGGAACGCGCTAGCCGTGCACGATATTGAAGCGCAATTCTTCGGGACGTCGCTCGGCGTCGATCTCGACGATGCGTTTCCGGTGGAAGAAGGGCACGTCCACCACTTGCGCACGGTCAACCGTATCCGCGCGACCGGCGGCATCGCACCCGCCGTGGCCTCGGGTCTGCTGCGCGGCGGCATCATGTACGAAGCGTACCGTCGCAAGATCCCGGTGGTTCTGGCCGGCTCGATTCGCGACGACGGACCGTTGCCCGACGTGCTCACCGACATCGTCGAGGCACAACGTGCGATGCGCCGTTACGTGCCGGAGATCGGCATGGCGCTGATGGTGTGCACGCTCCTGCACTCGATCGCGGTCGGCAATCTCTTACCGTCGAGCTGCAAGGTCATCTGCGTCGATATCAATCCCGCGAGCGTCACGAAGTTGACCGATCGCGGCTCGACTCAAACGATCGGCCTGGTCATGGATGCGGCGTCGTTCTTACGCGAGATCGCGCACGCGTTGCGCGTGACGCCGGTTCCGCAGCAGAGCCGGGCTTAGGTCGTGAGGAAACGCCGCGCGCCGATGTAGCGTTCGCGGAAGTACGTCGATCCGAAGGTCGCGACGTGGACGTTATCGCCGATCGAGTTGACGAAGCGGCCGTTGCCGAGATAGATGCCGACGTGCGACGCGCCGTAGTCGTACGTCTGAAAGAAGACGAGGTCGCCTGGGAGCGGGTCGCCTGCCACGGGACGTCCGGCCGCAAACTGCACGTCGGCGGTTCGCGGGATTCGAATGCCCAGCCGCGCGAACGCGTAATAGGTAAAGCCCGAGCAATCGAAGCCGCCTGGCGCGGCTCCGCCCCACACGTACGGCGTTCCGACGTACGAGAGCGCGGTCGCGATGAGCGTCGTCGCGCCGCGAAGTTCGGGCGACGTGGCTAGCGGCCTCACAGCGACGGGCGCTGCTCGGGCGAAGGTGTTCGCGGCTCGCGTTCGCGCTGCGGGACGAGAGGCGGCGAGCGGTCGCGTACGCGGCTTCGGCGCGATTCTGGGCGCGGAATCGCGTTCGAAGACGATGACCTCGACGCCGTTGCTCGAGTGGATGGCCGTCGTCGCCGCCGCCGGCGCGAGTGAAGTCGTCGAGAGCAGAGCGGACGCTGCCGCGACGCGCAACCACATGGCGTGTCGGCTCAACGGGTGACGATCGTCGGCGTCATGACGAAGATCACGTCCGACTCATTTTTGATGTAAGCGGTCGATCGAAAGAGGGCGCCGAGGATCGGTAGGTCTCCGAGCAGCGGAAATTTTTGAACGGTCTTCTGTTCTTGCCGGCGCAGCAAGCCGCCCATCACGATCGACTCGCCGTTTCGCGTGATGACGTCCGTCGAAAGTTTGCTCGTTTTGAGCGCCGGAACCGTGAAGCCGTTGATGTTGATCCCGTCGGCGAAATCGAGATCGGAGACTTCCGGTGCGATCTTGGCCTCGACGCTGCCGTTGCCGAGAATCGTCGGCGTGACGTTGAGCTTGACGCCGAACTCTTTATAAGTGATGGAAACGGTGCCCAGGCCATTGGAGATCGGGATCGGGATCTCGCCGCCGACCAAGAACGTCGCTTCCTGGCCCGGCTGCGTGGTGAGGTTGGGCGACGAGAGCAGTTTGGCATGGCCTTGCTGCAACAACAGATCCAGAGTTGGCGCGAGCACGCTGATGCGCGCGAACGGTCCGAGCGCGAACGGATTCGAGCTGTTCGCGACGCGCGTCGGGTTTTCGACGGCAGTCAGCGATGGAGTCGGAGCGATCGTGAAGACCGAGGACCCCGAGCCGACGCTCGTGTTCGTCGCCGTATTGAGCCGCAGCCCGAGATTGGACTGTGCGGTGTTGTCGACTTCGAGAACGTACACTTTGACGTCGACTTGGCTCGTTTGATCGAGTCCTAGACGATTTATGACCTTACCGTCGGTAGCGAGATACGGCCCGGCCAGGCCCTTGACCTTATCGATGACCTGCTGCGCCTCGGCTTGATCGCGAACCGATCCGCTGACGACCACGTTGCCTTTTTGATCGGCATCGACGCGCAGGCCGTGCGTGCCGGGAATCGCCGCGATATCTTCTTGAATGTTGCCCAGCGGCTTCGCGACCGTAACGGCATTGACGATCGTGCCACCGCCGCCGGAGCCCGACGTAAACTTGACGCCTTTGAAGCGATCGAGGACGTCGGAGAGGTGATTGAATGCCGCGACGTCGGCGACCGTACCACGAACGATGAGGTTGGCGTTGAAGGCGACGACCTGCACGGCCGGCTCGTTGATCGCGGTGCGAACCACTTTTGCGATATCGTCGAAGCTCTGTTCGGTCACCGTCACTTCGTAAGTACTGCGCGCACCGCCGGTCCACACGAAAATCGTGGTGTGTCCGGGTGCCTTACCGTTGACGACGAGCTGCCGGGTTCCGACCGGCACGACGCCCGCGATCCGGCCGTCGCCGACCGCCACGCGGCTCAAGCCGGCGGCCTCGAGTATGACCGAGTGTCCGGTTTGAATCGAAAGGATTTGAACCGAATCCGCCGCCGCCGGAACGCTTCCCGAAAGAAGGGCGATCGCGAGGGTGGCGCCAGTCATAGACGTTCGCGTGCGTAGATCGATCACGTAATACTCCGTGTGTCCGAGGGCTAATGTCCGAGTGCTGATCGCTCGAAACGAGTGTAGTCGGGTTATCGGCGCTAACGTGTCAACACCGCGTACTCGGCAAGTAAATAGATTATCGGATACGTTGCACTACGGAATTAACCGTTACAGTGCGAAAGCGGAGGTCGTCACCTTGAATCGTTTCTCAACCGGTGCAGTCGTCGTCGGCATAGTCGTTGCCATGTCGTCCTCGATCGCTATTGCGGCGAACGAAACTGCGCTAACGAAAGCGGCGGCGGAGCTGGGGTTTAAGTATAGCTACCTCGGGCCCGAAGATGCCGCAGCGCTCACGCGTCCTGGTGTGACGATCGTCATACGTCCGGGGGAACGCCTCTTCGACGTCAACGATCGGACCGAAGCTATGGATGGAGCGGCTCCGCGATTCGCATACAACGATATTTATATATCGGATGCGCTGATCGGGCGGCTCCGTCAACTCGCGGCACGTTACCCGCTCAACTTCGGTAACGACCGTGCGATCGTCCAAAACAATCCGGCGCCGGTCGCGGCGGCGGCAAACCCAACGGGCGCGATTTCGAACCTCGAAGTCGTACAAATTCCCGGCCAACAGCAGCTGCGTGTCGGCGGCAAAGCTCCGGCTAGTGCGCCGATCACACTTACGCTCATCGGGACGTTTTCGACCGAACTTCCCGACGTGGTCCTCAACCGTCAGATCGTGACGGCCGATAGTAACGGTACGTTCCAAACGGACCTCCCCATCGCGTCCGGTTACTATCGCGGCGGTATTCTGACGGTCGTTGCCTCTTCGGTCTCCGGTATCTCGTCGGCACGAATGCAACTCACGGCCAAAGCTCCCAACGGCGCGATCTCGATCCCCGCCGACCAAGAGCCGAAGTCGATCAAGTAGCCTTACCGGGGACGGGGTCCCCTAGCAACGCTCCATTCACGAACCACCTCACACACACACACACACACACACACACACACACACACACACACACACACACACACTCACTCACTCACTCACTCACTCACTCACTCACTACCTCACTACCTCACTCACCCACCACACACCCACCACACACCCACCACCACTTTCTAGGAGATCCCATGCTGAAGAATTTCACGACCATGCTCAAGAACGACGACGGCCAGGGCCTCGTCGAGTACGCGCTGATCATCGCGCTGGTTTCGATCGTCGCGATCGCCGGCCTCACGTTCCTGGGCGGCAAGGCGAACAACACGCTGAGCAACGCCGCGAACACCCTGAAGTAAGTTCGTTCGAGAGCGCTCGGTGCCGGTTGTGCCGGCACCGAGCGCACCCCGAAAACCGCATCGTACGGAGGCGAACGCAATGAAGCAAACCTTTGAAAGATTCGCCCGCGACGAAAGCGGACAAGGTCTCGTCGAATACGCCCTGGTCATCGTTCTCGTCGGCGTCGCAGCGATCGCTGCGATGACGCTGCTCGGATCGAAAGCAAATAATTCGATCAACAATTCCGCCAATACGATTCGGTAACGATAAGTGGCCGTCTCGCTCGCCATCTGGCTCGTTCTCGCAGCGTGCGCGGTCGCCGTCGCAACCGATGTCGCGACGCGCCGTATCCCCAACGTTTTGACGGCGGCTCTGGCCGTCGCGGCGCTCGCCCTGCACGCAACTGCGGGCTGGAGCTCCTTCGCTATCGCTTGCGCGACACTGATCGGCGTGACGTTTATCGGCTTCGCCGCATTTTCGTTCGGTTGGCTCGGCGGCGGCGACGTCAAACTGCTCGCGGCCGGCGCTGCAACGCTCGGATTTCCCGATGCGGTACCGTTTCTGATCTATACCGCCCTCGCCGGCGGTGTTCTCGCGCTCGTCTTCGCGATTGCACTCGGGCGTCTCGGAAGCGTCTTTGCGAGCATCGGTCTGGTCTTACGACCCTTCGCTTATAAAGGCACGGTAGCCGTCGCTCCGCGCAAGCCGATAACTCTACCATACGCGGTCGCGATCGCCTCCGGCGCCGCAGCCGTCGCTCTTTCGCACTCCGTCGTGCCGTTCTTGAGGCTCCCACTGTGAACACTCGCCGCATCACGCTCATCGTCGCCGTCGTACTCGCCGTCGGTACCGGTATCCTCACCTTGAAATATCTCAGCGGACTCAACCAACAGGCGCAAACGCAGCGGCAAGCCGTCGCGCTCAAATCGGTCGTGATCGCCGCCCGCGACATTCCGGCCCGCATGAAGATTACGCCCGACATGCTAACCAAAACGCAGCGTACCGGCAGCGACGTCGAACCGCAGGCGCTCAGCGACCCGAGTCAGGCCAAAGGCGATATCGCGCTGACCACGATTGCGGCCGGCTCGACGATTACCGCGACGAAGGTCGGTCAACCGGCGGAAGTCGGCCTGACGGTTCGCCTCAAACCCGGCATGCGCGCGGTCAGCATTCCGGTCGACCGGGTGAAATCGGTTTCGAATCTCGTCGAACCCGGCGATCGCGTCGACGTGATGGCTTCGGTTGCGCGAGGCGTCGGCGTCCCGCCTAAAACTTTCACGATCATTCGTGGAGCACTCGTGCTCGCGATCAACGCCCAACTCGAGCAGAGCGGTGCCACGCCGGCCCCCGATGCCGGAACCGCCGCGACGGTGACCCTCGGCGTTTCGCCGCAACAGGCGGATCTCTTGACGGTCGCCGACATCAATACGACGCTTCGCTTAGCGTTGCGTTCGCCGCAAGAACCCATCCGTTCGCTGCCGGCCGAATCGCTGCAGTTCGCCGATTTAGGCGCGGCCGACCGTGGACCGGCGAGCCTGCCCCTGCCTCCACTCTATCCCGCGCCCGCACCGGCAAACGTGCCGCCTCCGGCGCCGGCCGTTAACGTGCCCGCGCCGGCCGCGCCGGTTCGCGCGCCCGCTCTTCCGGCCGCCGGCGCTCCGGCCGTAACCGTTATCGACGGCGACAAAGTCATCTCCGGCGGCGTATGAGCGCAGCGATAACCGTCCTCATCAACGCGAAGGGCGGTTCGGGCGCGACCACGCTCGGTCTCGAAGCGGCCCGCGCGCTCAAGCGCGGCACCGCCGCGATCGCGCTGGTCGATGCGGACCTCTCCGGCCGGCGGACGCTTTCGGTCTTGCTCGACGCCGTCCGGCAATTCGATGAGAATCGTACGCTCGGCGTATATTCGCTCGTTTCGAGCAACGGCATCACGGCCGTCGAGCTGACCGATAGTTTGGATAACGCCTTCGCGTTGCGTCCCGACGAAGTCGACTCGCTCGTCGATAAGCTCGCGCAGCAGCACGAAACCGTCATCGTCGACGCGCCGGCTCCGTTCGCGGCCGCCGTCCGGCCCTTCATCGTGCGGGCCTCACGTTACGTCATCGTTTTAGAGCCGAATCTTCTCGGTACGTCCGCAGCGCGAACGCTCATCGGAGATCTCGCGAAATTCGGCATTCCGCTGGCGCGCATCTGGATCGTTACCAATCTGCGCGGCGGCCGCGCCGAAATATCCGCTCGCGAACTGGAAAAAGCGCTGGGCGGCACCGTCGTCGCGGAGATCCCCGGCAAAGGCGACCGTAACTACGCCCGCGCGATCGAATCGTTTGCAAAACGCCTGGCGAGCGCTCCCGCCGAGCCGCCGCTTTCGACGCTGCGCGCGTCGTCGTCGGTCGTGGCGGGCGGCGGCGCGCCGGCCGCTCCCGTCAGTTCCAACGGTCATGCGAACGTCGTTGCATCCAACGGCCATACTGCCGGCGCGCCGCCGAGGCGGCAGCGCGAGAAGTCCGAGCGCCGCGACCGCCTCAAAGCGGAAGTACACGAAGCCGTTACGCGCCGCATCGATGTCGTCGCCGCGAGTCGCGCGCATACGGACGGTCAGAAGATCGCCGAGCTCCGGGCGCAGATCAGCGAAGTTACGGGTCAACTGCTCGGCGAACGCGCCGACGGGCACACCGTCGAAGAGCGCGCCGAACTCCAGCAAGAGATCATCGACGAGTTGCTGGGCCTCGGGCCCCTCGAGGATCTCATGCGCGATGCGGCCGTATCGGAGATCATGGTCAATGGTCCGAGCGTGATCTACGTCGAGCGCGGAGGTCGCATCACGCTGACCGACCGGCGCTTCAACGACGAACGTCATCTGCGCACGATCATCGAACGCATTATCGCGCCGCTCGGGCGCCGCATCGACGAATCGTCACCGATGGTCGACGCGCGCCTGCCCGACGGCTCGCGCGTCAACGCGATCATCGAGCCGCTCGCACTGGACGGATCTACGTTGACGATTCGGCGCTTCGGCACGAAGCGCCTGAGTATGGACGATCTCGTCAAGTTTGGTTCGATCGTTCCCGAGGCGACGAACCTCTTGCGCGCGATGGTCGAGGCGCGCCTCAACGTCGTCGTCAGCGGCGGTACGGGCTCCGGTAAGACGACTTTCTTGAACATCATGTCGAATTACATCCCGCATCACGAACGCATCGTGACGATCGAAGACGCTGCCGAGCTGCTGCTCAATCAGGAGCACGTCGTGCGTTTGGAATCGCGACCGGCCAACATCGAAGGCCGCGGCGCCGTGATCATCCGAGATCTGGTAAAGAATTCGCTGCGCATGCGTCCCGACCGGATCGTCGTCGGCGAGTGCCGCAGCGGTGAAGCGCTCGACATGCTCCAAGCCATGAATACCGGGCACGACGGCTCCATGACGACGCTGCACGCGAATACGCCGCGCGACGCGCTGGCCCGTATGGAAACGCTGGTTCTCATGGCGGGCTTCGAATTACCGGTGCGCGCCATTCGCGAGCAGATCGCGAGCGCCGTGGATGCCGTCGTCCAGATCGAACGCATGCGCGATGGTTCCCGCAAAGTCACGAGCATCACCGAGGTCGTCGGCATGGAAGGCGATATCGTCACGATGCAGGAGCTCATTCGCTATCAGCAGCGCGGCGTGGATGTGAACGGCAAGGTGCTCGGCGAATTTCAGTATACGGGCGTGCAGCCGCATTACACGTCGCGCTTCGAGGAGGCTGGAGTCGATTTCGACGTCCGCAGTCTTGCGAAGATGCAATCCGCGGGTGGCGTATGGTAGGCGTTTTCCCGTACGCGATCGGCGTGTCCGCGCTAGGTATCTTCGCGCTGCTCTTCTTCGCGCTCGGCGGCAACGTCCGCGTCTATCTGAGCCGCATCGGCGCGTCGTATCAAGGAAAGATCGACCGCGCCGACGTGGCGTTTCGAGCCGAAGAATTCGTCCTCGCCCTCGTCGGTATCGCAGCCCTGCTTTGGCTCGCCGTGGTGTTCCTACTCCACCAGACGGTGCTGATCTCGGTCCTGATCTTGCCGCTCACGCTCGCGATCGCGCTCGCCGGCGGAAATTTTTACCTCGGGTTTCGCGGCCATCGTCGCGTCGATTCGTTCGTACAACAGCTCGAACTCGTTTTGCGAATGCTTTCGGGTGCGCTACGCGTGGGTCTGGGTTTGCGTCAGGCGATCATTCTGGTCACCGAAGAAGTCCCCGATCCCGCGCGTCGAGAGTTCATGCGCGTCATCGGCCGGACGACGATCGGCGTCGGCATCATCGACGCGCTCGAAGATCTCAGCAAGAGCATGCCCTGTAACGAAATGCAGATGTTCACGCGCGTCGTCAAGGTCCAGCAGCAGACGGGCGGCGATCTCGCAAAGGTACTCGAGAAACTCGCCGCGACCATTCGCGATCGGCGCCGCGTCTTTCGCAAGATGAGCGCGCTGACGGCGCAAGGGCGTTTCGGCGCCGCGATCATCGGCGCACTGCCGCTCCTGGTCGGCGGTTTCGTCGTCTTGACGCAGCCGGCAATGGGCAACGCGCTCACCCACACCAATCCCGGACACATCGCGCTCGGACTCTTCACCGTCCTCGAGGGTTTGGCCATTTACTCGCTCAGTTGCATTCTGAAGTTCGACGTCTGATGTTCGGCGGATTACCGATCGTCATCGTCGCCATCGCCATCGGATTCTCCGTCGCGGCCGGACTGCTCTTCGTTTCGTTGACGCCGAGCAAGAGCGAAGTGAGCAAACGTCTCGAGGAACTGGAAACTCTCAAGTTCGAACCGGGTCAGAGTCGCCAGCAGCAATTCGAGAGAATTTTTAACGAAACGCAGCGCGGTCAGCTGCAACAACAGTTGTATGAAGCCGGCTGGTATACGATAACGCCGGCAAAGATCGCCGCGCGCATCGTCGCGGGCTCGCTGTTCGGCTTCACGCTCGGCATCTCGCTCGCGGCCTACATGCATTCGCTGGGCTTGCTCTACATCGCGGGCATCGTCATGTTCACGATCTCGGGCGCCTACCTGCCGCTCTCGCGCTTGAAGATCGCCGTGAAAACCCGGAAAATCAAAATCCAAAAGGCACTACCCGATCTGCTCGACATGCTCGCTTCGACGGTGCAGGCGGGCCTCGCATTCAACGCCGCACTCGGAACGGCGCAAGAGATTGCGGTCGGTCCCCTCGGTGAAGAACTCAAAGCCGTCCTCTCCGAAGTACGACTCGGTCGCTCGCGCAGCGACGCCTTGAAATCGATGGCCAATCGCGTGAAGCAAGAACAACTGTCGACGACGGTCACGGCAATCGTTCAAGCCGAGCGTTTAGGTTCGAATCTCGCGACGGTGCTCGAAGAACTCGCCGAAGAAGTGCGCAATCGGCGCATGATTCGTGCCGAAGAAATCGCGAACCTGATGCCGACGAAGATGGTGATTCCGATGGCGCTGTTCATGTTGCCGGCGCTCTTCGTCATGATTTTCGGCGGCGTCGTGGCGCAGTATCTCAGCAACCAAAGTCAGTGAACGGTCTTCCCTTCGTGATCTCCACCGCGCTTGCGTACGGCTGTGCCGGCACTCTCGCGCTCCGCGCCGTGTCGTCGCTGTGCGATACGATCGTCCCCTTCGACGACGGGCCCGTACCCGGGCGGCCGCCCACCATCGCTCTCATCTGCGGCGCTGCGATCGTGGGCGGCGTGCTCGCTTCGCGCGGCGTCCCACTTCCCACTCTCGGCATCTGCGCCGTCCTGATCGTATCGCTCGCAGCATGCTGGTATAGCGACGTGCGCTGCGGCATCGTGCCGGATTACTTTACCCTGGCGCCGCTGGCGTTCGTGGTCGTCGTCTCGCTGGCCGGTCACGAGTTCGTGCCGCTGTTATCGGCCGCAGCCGCGTTCGTGCCCGCTGCGATCGTGGCGTTTCTTTCGAAGGGCCGCGGTCTTGGTTGGGGCGATGTCAAGATCGTCGCCTTAGGAGCGGCGGTGCTCGGTCTGACGACATCGGTATTGGCTTTTGTAGCGGCCTGCGTCGGCGCCGTCGCGATCGCGGCGTTGCGCCGACGCCGTGCCGAACCGATCGCATTCGCACCGTATCTGGCGGGCTCGCTCGCGCTCGCCGTCGCCCTGCCGGGTTCTCGGTAGCCGTGCGTTTACGCAACGCTTCGAACGGCGCCGTGCTGGCAACGGCCGTGGAGCGCGCTACCAACGCCTGGACGCGCGGAGTGGGCCTGTTGCCACGCAAGACCGTCGCGCCGCACGAAGGGCTGTGGATCGGCGGGTGTTCCGCCGTGCATACGATCGGCATGCGCGCGACGATCGATCTCTACTTTCTCGATAAGGATGACCGCGTCTTGAAGATTGCCGGCGCCGTCGGGCCCAATCGGCTGGCGGTCACTTGTCGCAACGCGGTAACCGTCGTCGAACTCGGGGCGGGCGACGATCTCCCGCGCGACGTGCTCGTCGGCGACCGTCTCGCTTTGGAATGAGGTCGGCTCGTACGCTCGTAGCCGCGCGCCTCGCGTTCGCCTGCGTCGTCGTCTTTGCGATCGCATCCGCGCCACCCGATGCGGCGCGCCTGTTCGCCTCGTTCGCACGGCACGGCGCCGACGCCCGAGGCGCCGGCGTCGGTTGGCTCGGAGCTGCGCTCACGAACGGTCTCTACGACGGCCCGCTGCGCTACGGGGCGCTCGTCGGGATCAGTGTGCTCGCAGCGTTGATCGCGTTCGTTGCGATCGAACGGCGAGCCCGGCAGGGCGCGTCGGCTGCGGGGGCCTTCGCTGCGGTCGTGCTGGCCGCGCTCTGCGCGCTCGATAGTCTTCATGCCGGAGGCGGAGCGGCGACGTTATTATTCGCCGCCACCGTCGTGCTGCTGCTCGAACGTGCGTCGTTCGCATCGGCGCTTGCACTGGGCAGCGTCACCATCGTGTGGTGTAACGTGGAAGCCGCCGGCTTACTCGCGCCCGCGTTCGCGCTCGTTTCCGCGCTCGGTCGCAGCTGCGACGATGCGAAATCGCCGGCCGCGCAGCGCGCTTGGCTGGCCGCCGCTATCGCGACGTGTGCGACGTTCGCGACGCCGCTGCGCTTCGCTTATCCCGCACACGCGCTCGCTGCACTGCAACTCGCTGGCAGCGCTGCGGACTACGCGCTGTGGTCGCCGCCCGACGTCTCGCCGCACGCGTATCGTTACGGCGTGACGCTCGCGATCGTCGTCGCGCTCGCCGTCGGACTGCGCGGACGGACGACGCGCGATGCGCTGCTCGCGGCGTTCGCTTTCGTCATCGCGCTCGCGAACGGAGCATTCGTCGCCGTCTTTGGTATCGTCGCCGCGCCGATCGTCGTCGCGGCGTTCGCGCGCCGGACCGCCGGCGAACCGTCGGCCGGTCCGCGCTTCACGCCGGCATCAGCAGTCGGCACGCTGGCGTCCGCCGTCGCGCTCGCGTTGGTTGCGGCTTTCGCGACCGGAGCGCGAACGTTGCCGCTGGCGCCGGGGGAGCCGTACGCGGCGGTCGCGCGGCTCGCGCGCACGGGCAACGTGCATCGCGTGTATTGCGCCGAACTCGGTTGGTGCGACGCCGCACTCGCGAACGGGCTGCCGGTCGTCGCGGACGGCCGGATCGCGAACGCTCCACAGCGGGTGCGCGACGTCCAGATCGCAATCGCTCGCGGGCGCAAGTCGTGGCGCACCAAGCTGGACGCGCTCCGCGTCGACGCCGCGGTTGCGAGTGCCGACTCGTCGCTCGCGACGCTCTTGACCGAGTTGCATTGGACGCGCTTCGCAACCGCCGGGAGCACGGTCATCCTTCGACGGCGGATACCGGCTTCGTGAAATATGCGTGGCTCGTGCTCGGCGTCTTCGCCGCGCGCTTCTTAGCGACGGCGATCGCGTTTCCGCAAGGCGACGGCGATCTGCGTTGGCAGCGTTGGCTCGGGCGCACGATCGTCGCGCATCGCGCGATTCCGCGGTCGCTGGGAACCGAGACGTTCAGCGCCCCTGGGGCGCCATGGACACCGCAGGAATGGGCGTTTTCGCTGGTCGCAGCGCACGCGACCTCGGGCCTCGCCTGGGGGTTCTTCGCGGGCGGGATTGCCCTGGGTGCGGTCCTCGCCCTCGGCATCGTCGCCTACGATGCGGTCCGCCGGGGCGCTTCGTCGCGGGCGGTCGTGCTGTGTACGTCGCTTGCGGGAATCGGACTCTTCGCATCGTTCGGGGTGCGCGTGCAAGTCGCTGCCTGGCCGCTGCTCGCACTGTACCTGCTGCTGCTCGATGTCGAAGGTCCGTGGGCCTACGCCGCGATTGCCGTCGCCGCGTTGTGGGCGAACGTGCACGCGAGCGCCATGCTGGCGCCCGTGCTCGCGGCGGTTGCGACGCTCGGTACGGCGATCGACGAACGGGGCTTGGGACCGCGCGTCCGGCGCACGGCACTCGTCGCCGCCGGCTCCGCACTCGCGTTGTGTTGCAATCCGCTGGGCTGGGATCTGCCGCGCTACTCGCTCATGCTTTTCTCGAGCCCGATCAAAGAACAGATCAACGAATGGCAGCCGACGGTGCTGAGTGAAACGTCGTTCGCCATCGGCGCGCTGCCGTTGCTCGTTTTAGCGCTGCTGTTCTTTGCAGAGAACGGGAAGCGCCGCGTACGGGATCTGGTGGTGCTCGGCGCGACGACGTATCTCGTACTGGGCGCGGCGCGCAACATCGCCATTTTCGGCCTGGTCGCCGTGCCGCTCGTGGCACCCGCTCTGACGCGCGGCCTACGTTTCTTCACCGACGGCCCGCCGTCGGACGAGCGCGTCGAGCGCGTCGCCGCGATTGCGCTGCCGGCGATCTCCGCGCTGCTCGCAATCGTCGTCGCCGCCGGATTGTTGCGTAACACCGAGCGCGAAAAAGATCATCTGGGCGTGCATGCGATCGCGTCGCTCGCGGCGCTGCCGGGCGAACGGCGTCTGTTCTGTGCCGATTTCGCCTGGTGCGGGCTCGCGCTCGATGTCCCGCACGTGCGCGTCTTTCTCGACGGTCGTGCTGATCCGTATCCGCTCGCCGTCTGGACCGATTTCGACGCGATCGCGCGTCTGCGGCCGCGTTGGCGGGCCGCTCTGCGACGCTACGACGTCGATACGCTGCTCGTCAACCGCGATTCACCGCTCGAACAGGCCGTCGCTTTGACGCACGCCTGGCACTCGACGTATCGGGACGACGACTTCGCCGTGTGGGTGCGTTCGGAGGCGACGCCGCGCCAGGCCGAGCGCGCGCGTCGCCGTGGCCCTTCGGGGTAGTTCCCCCGTTTACGGCGCCCGGAACGTGATCGGGCGGACCAGGGTTTCTTGGCCGAAGCCCGTCGTATACGTCGCCACGACGTCGTAGCGCGCTCGGGCGGAAACGCCGGACGGGGTGAGGACAACCGAACTCTCGCCGGGTGCCACGTCGCTTCCGACGATTTCTTCTGATGAGGCGCCCAACAGCGCGACGTGCAGGTTTTTCTCGTAGCGGTCGATCCGCACGACGATGCCGCGGCCGGCCACCTGTTCGCGCGCGACCGCGATGGGCGCCGCCGTTTTGGCAACGGCGACGACCGCTACGGCGGGCGCCGGTGTACGAAGTACCGGGGGCGGCGCGGTTGGCTTGACCGCATGCAAAATCGTGACGGGGACCGATTCTTCGTCGCGGGCCGTTCCGCGCTCGGCCGTCGCGACGATGCGGAAATCCTGATCGGTGTCGACGTGCGGCGCGGCCAGGATCGAGCGGCCGCGGGGCGTCAGCAGCGCTTCCGCACGGACGGTTCCGAGCCCGTCGATGAGGCGGACGATGCCGCGGTCGTCGGAAGCGCGATAGGCGACGACGATCGACTCGCCCCCGCGCACGACGTCTCGTTCCAGGGCGAGCGCGCCCAGCCGAAGCGCTCGCGGGACTTCGCGCCGCGGAGTCGCCGCGCGCGCGGCGCGTCCCGCAACGATGACGACGTGCGTGGTCCGTTCGTCACTGCCGAAGCGTCCGCGCGCCCAGACGCGTACGTCGTAACCGCTAGAGTGCACGGTCGTGGGCAAGGCGACCGTAAACGCGCCCGCGCCGTCCGGGAGCGAACCCCGCCGCACTTGCAAACCATCCGGGGTTTCGACGACGTATTGGCCGCCGACGGCTCCGGCGAAAGCGTAAGCCACCGAAAACGGCGTCCCGGCGCGGACGGCGGGCGGAGCTGCGAGCGCGAGCACGCGCGGCCGGCTCTGGGCGATGGAACCGGCGCCGATCGCGACGAGTGCGAGGGCGGCGGCGCCGAGCGTGAAGCTGCGCGGGAAGGCGCGTGCGTTACGCTCGGGCGGGGCGTCGACGGTCAGTTGCGCTTGCTCGCCGACGAGTTCCGTCACGACGTGCGGCATCCGGCATCGGCGCGGAATCGCGATGTCGATCTCGATGGCGATCGCTGAAAACGGCGGCACGACGATCGCATTCCACGTGATCGGGCTGCGACTGCCCGGCGCCGCGACGGCGTATGTGAAGGTCGCGAGCGGTGCCGGCGTGTCGTTCGCGACCAGCAGTTCGTAGGTCGCGCGGCGGGGAGTGCCGTTCGAACCCGTCGGCCGCAGGGCGGCCGCGACGTCGCCGTGCGGCAGGCGCATGACGGACCCGGCCGCGAGCTCGAGCGCGGCCGTCGTGCCGCTCGCAAGACTTCTCGTGGCGAGTTGCGACCCGACGGACTCGACGCGTTGGAGCATGTCCCTACGGTATCGGCAGGCCGGCAGGGTGCCAGCACGTGCCGCGTCGGATTAGCTACGACTTCCAAAACTGTTCGCCAACTGTTATCCGGCGCACAGTATCATGGGAGGATTACGCGCCGTCCTCCGGGACGGGCGTTCGCTTACGTCGCCGGAGTTTGTCGCCGGCGGAGGTCCTGCGTCGTTTGAAAACTCGCTCGTTCTCCATTCTTGCGTTCGCCGCTGCGACCGCCATCGTCGGTTGCGGCGGAGGCGGAGCTTCCATCGGGCCGAGCCCGGGTACGCCCGCCTCTCCGCCAGGCTCGGGGTCGAGCGCATCGCCCGGTTCCAGCGCGTCGCCTGGGGCGAGCGCGTCGCCCGGTGCGAGCGCATCGCCTGGGGCGAGCGCGTCGCCGGGTGCGAGCGCGTCGCCCGGTGCGAGCGCGTCGCCCGGCTCGAGCCCGTCGCCCGGTGCGAGCGCGTCGCCCGGCTCGAGCCCGTCACCCGGTTCCAGCGCGTCGCCGCCCTCGCAGCCGAGTGCGGGCCCGAGCGCGTCTGCGTCACCCGGTTCGACGGCTTCGCCGGTTCCAACCAATAGCGGCAATCCGGCGCCGTCACAATCGCCGAGCAGCACGCCGACGCAAGCGCCGAGCAACGCGCCCTCGAAGCCGCCGAGCTCGCCGGTCCCCACCATGACGCCGGCCACCCCCACCCCGACCAAACCGCCGAGCACGCCGACCCCTACGATGACACCGACCACCACGCCCGCCGATTATCATCCGGCGACCAATGGTGATAAGTTTGCGTTCTCCGGCACCATCGGAATCGTGTACGATCGCTCGAATCAATATCCCACGCCGGAGCCGACGCAGACCTCGACGTTCACCGTGACGCAGGCGATCGCGGTGCAGAGGCCGGCGACGTTCAACGGAGATTCGAATGCGATCGATTTCCATACGAGCGAAAGCGATCAGCAGACGGCGCCCGTCTCGCAGTCGTTTGCATCGACGATCGAAAATTATTTCAAGTTCAGCAACACGCAGTACACGGGCAATTTCTACAACCTCGGGTTCACGTCGGTCGACGACGTGAATTATGCGGCCTCGGTGACGTATGGCTCCGGCAACGGCCTCGCCGATATGTTGCCCGAGATGACGCAGAGCTGGGTCAACAACGCGGCCGCGACCGTGACGACCAACGACAACAACGGACAGACGTCATCGCAGACGATCAACGGCAACGGGTCGTACGTCGAGACCGTCACGTATCAGAACGTCGGTGCCATGGGTCCCACGAACACGGCCACCATCACGTCGCGGATCGATCAGTCGGGAACGTATAATACGCCGCGGCTCGGCACGGGCCGCGCCTCGAACTACGTGTACTCGGTCGCTGCTCCGACCGCGGACGGCCCCGGCGGCACGATCACCGCGACGACGATGATTCCGCCGGCCGCCGGCTCGACCGCATCGCCGACCCCCGTCAGGACGACGATTCCAAACTGGATCCCCGTCGCCGCCGGCATGCCGCTCGCGACCGAGAACGATAAAGAGACGACCGGTGTGACGATTCCCGCGGCGACGTGTCCGGTCGGTTCGTCACCCGGCGGGTCCAATCAGATCATCGCAAGCAAACAGCGCGTCGACCCGATGCTCGGCGAAGTCGAGACCACGAACACGACCACCTACGTCATCGCGAACGTGGGCCCGGCATGCGTCTTGATCTCCGACGTACAGAAGAACTACTACGACTTCTCGGGGCAAAACGGGGTCGGCTACTTCCGCGGCGACGTGCCGCAGCAGACGACGACGCTGACCGAAGTACTCTATTTGACCGGCGAACAATTACTCAGCGCCTCGCGCAAGCCGCTGGCGCGTGCGTCGATCCGACGTGCGATGGCCATTAGAATTGCGACGGCGCAGGCGCACATCGTCGCTTTGCGCTCCGCGCAACGCTCGCACGCATTGCGTAAGAACGACGTCCTCTTCGGCGGGCACAGCACCGCATCCAGGAAACGGAGTATTCTCTAGTGCGTACGTCCCTTACCGCCGCCGTCGCCTTCGTGCTGACGACGGGATCCTTCGCGACGGCGAGCGCGCTGCCGCGTTACGTCGCGCCGCATATCGACCGGACGCATAACGGCGCGGGACGCATTCCGCCAATCGGCGGAGGTCCCGTCAATCGCGGCGTCACGATCGTTAACGCGTTGCAGCGCCTTGGTGCGCGCTACGTGGGACCCGCCGCCCCGCGCCTGATGACGGTCAACGTCGCGACGCCGATGCGAAACGAACGCGCGCTCAAAGCTTACGTCGTCGCGGCCAACACGCCGGCGTCGTACTACTACCGCCGTTGGCTTACGCCGGTGCAGATCGGTAACGCCTTCGGCACGCCGGCCCCCGACTACATGAACACGTTGAATTACTTTCGCGGCTTCGGCTTACGCGTCAACGGCTGGTCGCCGCGTACGTTGATCGCGGTCACCGGTTCGAGCGCGAATCTGGAGCGCGCGCTCGGCACGCGATTCGGAAACTGGACGATCAAGAGCCCGGACGGACGCGTCGTGAATTTCGTCGCTCCGGCCAGCGGGTTGACGTTGCCCAAGACGCTCGCCGTCGCCGATTTCAGCGGCCTGGTCACGCTGCCGACGATCCGAACCAACGCCATGATCGGGGCGCCGCCGCAGCCGGTCAACGGCGGTTTCTCCACGGCTCGTATCAACGGCTTGAGCCCGAAGCAACTGGCCAGGGCATACGATCTCACCGGCGCCTACGAAGCCGGCTTCTCGGGCAAAGGCATCAACCTCGGCATCATCGGCACGGGTCCGATTTCGCTCGAAGATGTCCCCAACTACAAAAAGCTCTTCAACGTCGGGGGAACGAGCGGTGCGGTCACGATCGTGCCGACGTTGCCCACGACATCGTCTTCCACTTCGGGCGATTCGACGCCGCCGCCGGTCACCGGACCGTGCACGGGCGGCACATCGACGGTGCCGACGCCGACGTGCAATCCCGAAGATGAAGAAGCGCAACTCGACACCGAGCAAACCGCCGGCCTTGCGCCCGATGCGTCCATCCTGTTCTATCTCGCCTATAACGGGAGCGTTTGTAACGGAGCCACCGTGGGCGGCATGTGCGTCGGCGGTACGTCCGCGAATCAAGGCCTCTTCCTCGCAGACGACGAGCTTATGCAAGCGGTCTCGGACAATCGCGCGGACATTCTGTCGCTGTCATACGGCGGGTGTGAGGATCTCGACGTGTCGCTCGGTGCGCTCACGCCCGTACCCGGTGGCGATGCGACCGGAACCGATCCGACGATCTTCGCCGAACTCGCGGCTGAAGGCATCGCGACCTTCGTCTCGTCGGGCGACTCCGGAAGTGCCGGCTGCCAGCGGCTCATAACGATGAACAACGAGCCCAACGCTAGCTACCCCTCCTCCGATCCGAACGTCGTTTCGGTCGGCGGCACGACGACGCCCGTCGGCGGCGACGGACGCCTCAGCGGTCCGATCACGACGTGGGGCCAGCAGACCAAGAGTGGCGGCGCGGAGGGTGCCGGGCAGTCGAAAGTCTTTCAAACGCCTCCCTACCAAAAAGGCGTGGCGGCCGTAGCATCGCAGTGCGCGATGCGCTGTCAACCCGACGTCGTGCTCGATGCCGATCCGTTTACGGGCGCCGCCGTGCTCTTCGATTCGGGAGCCGGCCAAGGCGGTGCGATGGAATCGCCGATCGGCGGCACATCGCAGGCCGCCCCCGATATGGCGGCCACCTGGGCCGTCGTGCTCTCCGCTTGTAAGGCCACGCCCTCGTGTGGCGGCGGTGCGTTCGGGGTAAGCGATCCGGTCCCAGGTTTCACCGCGCCGGCGGCGCCCAAATATCGTCTCGGGAATCCGAACTATCTTTGGTATGCCCTCGCCGATACGGCGAATGCGGCGGCCTTCCACTCGACGTTCTACGACATCGTGTACGGCAACGACGCCGTGCCGGCGGCGAATCCGCCGGCGTCGACTCCCGCCGATCCATACTCGGCGCTGGCTCCGGGCTCGGTAAGCGCCGGCCCCGGCTTCGATCAGGCGACGGGCCTCGGCGCGCCGTTCGGCCGCGCGCTCATCAAGTACATCGTGAAGATTTAGCGCTTCACGCAGCCGCGCGTTAAAGAAGAAGCCTCGCATGGACCCGCGAGCTTCTTCTTTACGTCGTGACCTTCGTCAGCGGCCGGTCGTCGTGCCGACGCCGCTCAGTGCAGCTGAATGCCCCGCATCCGCCGTAGCGGAATTTGCAGCTGTTCGACGATAACGTTCGCCGTCCGCAAGAGTTCGCGCATCGTCGCATCGCCGCCGCATTGGAGATCCGGCGTCCGCTGACCATCGTACGAGATCGTCGTCGACGAGCCGAACGATGCGCTCTTCATGCACCGTTCGCCGGGTAATTGACCCAGCGGCATCGCAGCGCGCACCTTCGCGAAGAGCCAACGCCCTTGCGGCGCCGCGACGCTTTTGGTCTCGGTCGCTCCGTCCGCGGTGACGTCCGCCGAAAAGTCGGGATGGACGACGATCGTATAGCCGGCCGTATTCGTCGAGCCGGAATTGACGATCGTGACGCCGCCGTTCGTCGTGTCGGGACCGTTCATGCGAGGTGACGTCCGCGGCCCGCGCCGCACGTACCCATCGCTCGGCGCAGCAGTACCGCTCGGCATACCTCCCGGCACCGGCGCAGACTCCGCCGGCGACGCCACGGGTGAGGGAAGCGCGGTCGAAGTTATCTGCGGCGACGGCGACGCCGCTTGCGCGAGCAGCGAAGAGAGAACGAGGGCGCCGAGCGTAGTGGTCATAGTAATTCCTCAACGGACGACGTGTTTCGAAAGTTAACCGCCCATGCGTTTCGTGCGGCGTTTGCGTTCGGCGAAGAACGCGAGGACCGCTGCCCGCTTCTCGCCTTGAATCGTCACGATGCCGTCCTTCGCGGTGCCGCCGGCGCCGCAACGCCGCTTGAGTTCGCTCGCGACGGCTTCGAGCTCGCTTGCGAGCAGCCCGTAGATCAGCGTGACGGTGCCGCCGCGTCGCTTCTCGCTACCGACGCGCACGACGCCGTCGTCGGGCACGTTCGCCTTGGCAGCGGGGCGCTGCGCTTGCGGTTTCGCTTTGTCGAACTGCGGTACCGGGAGCGATCCGTCGGTCGAATAGACGAGGCGCCGGTCGTCGATTGGCATGCGCGACGTTTCGACGAAACATGGACGCTGCCCGTCCGCTGCGAAGCGTGATACATGGCGGCACCGGCGCGAACGTTCGGGGGTTTTTCGGATTCCGGTCTGCGCTTACTCGCCGCCCTCGCACGCCACAACGACCGGACGTGGTTCGCGCCGCGCAAGGAGCGCTTCGAAGCGGAACTCTTCGCGCCGATGCGCGCGCTCGTTGCCGATTCGACGCAGGCGCTCGCTCGCGCCAAGATCGCGCTCCGCGGCGACGCAAAACGGTCGATCTTCCGCATCTATCGTGACGTCCGCTTCGGCTACGATAAGTCGCCGTATCGCACGCACCTCGCGGCCTATCTCTCGTACGATGGCGAACGCGACACGCCGGGCGGCATCTACATCCACATCGAACCGAAACGCGCGTTCCTCTCCGTCGCGTTCTATCGACTCGAAAAGCCGATGCTGCAGCGCTGGCGCAGCGCACTCGTCGCAGAACCGGAACGTTTTTTGCGCATCCTCAAAACGCTCGAGCAGCGCGGCCTGGCGTTCGAAGGGCCCGAGCGTTCCGAGGATTCGCTCGTCCGCGTCGCGCGTGGTTTCGAAGGGCACGCAAACTCGGCGATCGCCCCCTACCTGCGTTTACGATCCTTTTGTGCGGATCGCACGCTCGCGGCAGACGCGGTGCGTTCCTCCGAACTAGTCGAGCATGTCGTCGCCGCCGCGCGGGCAGCAAAACCGTTGCTCGCCTACGGCTGGGCGTTGCAGTAAGGTTTACTGCTCTCCGAACGCTACGGCCGAAGATCGCACCGTCTTACGGGCCGGAACGATGTCGCCCGCGATGCGGCCTTCGGCGAAGCGCACGAAATAATGCACGACGAACGCGAGCAGCGCCGCATCGTCGAAGAAGCCCAGGAGCGGAATATCGCCCAAAACGTTCAGCGGCGAAATAATGAAGATTGCGGCGGCAATTGCGGCGACCTTTGCCCACGTCGGCACGCGCGCATCGCGATAGAGCGGCAGCAGGCGCGGAAGCTCGTGGCGGGCGGCGGAAAACGTACGTAAGATTTTCACAAAGTCCCTCTACTCGCGCTGCGGCTCACTAGTTTCAGCGCGAACCTACGGCTACGAAAGACCGTGCACGCGTCCGGCGTCGTCGATGTCGATGCGCAGGGCGGCCGGCGTCGCACCGAGGCCCGGCATCGTCTGCATGTCGCCGCAGATCGGGTAGACGAAGCCCGCGCCGACGGAGGCGCGCATCTCCCGTACGGGAAGCGTCCAGCCCGTCGGCGCGCCAAGGAGCGTCGGGTCCGACGAAATGGACAGGTGGGTCTTCGCGATACACACTGCGAGCTCGCCGAAGCCGTTCGCTTCAAACGTCTCGCACTGCCGCGCCGCGGCGGCCGAATACGTGACGCGGTCCGCACCGTAAACCTGCGTCGCAATCGCGGCAATTTTCTCTTTGAGCGTCGCGCCATCGGCGTACAGGAAACGAAACGACGACGGCTCGTCGCAAGCGGCGATCACCGCCTCGGCGAGTGCGAGCGCGCCGCGTCCGCCGTCGCGGAAGTGGGTCGATAGCGCCACCCGTACGCCGAGCTCGCGCGCGATGTCCCGGATCGCTTCGTGCTCCGAATCGTGATCGCCCGGAAAAGCGTTGATCGCGACGACGGGCGTTACGCCGTGCAGGCGGATATTTTCGACCTGTTTGCGCAGGTTCGCGCCGCCCGCGCGCACTTCGCCCGGATTCTCTGCGAGCATCGCGGGCGGCAACGGCTTGCCTGCGATGACGCGGTGACGGTCGGAATGCAACTTGAGCGCACGGACCGTCGCGACGACGACGCCGGCATCGGGAACCAGTCCCGACGCACGGCACTTGATATTGAAGAAGCGCTCGGCGCCCATGTCGGCACCAAAACCTGCTTCGGTGATTAAGTATTCACCGCTATGGATGCCGACGAGGTCCGCCACGACCGACGAATTTCCGTGCGCGATGTTGCCGAAAGGACCCGCGTGAACGAGCACCGGCGTGTTCTCCAGCGTTTGCATGAGATTCGGCTTTAGCGCGTCGCGTAGGAGCGCCGCCATCGCGCCGGCGCCGCCGATGGCGGCGGCGCTGACCGGCCGGCGTTCTCGCGTGTACCCGACCACGATGCGCGCCAGCCGCGCGCGCAGATCCGCGTACGATTTCGAAAGGGCGAGGATCGCCATCACTTCTGAAGCGGCGGTGATATCGAAGCCGGTCGAGCGCGTGACGCCGTCGCTTGGCGCCCCAAGCCCCGTTACGATGTTGCGCAGTGCGCGATCGTTGACGTCGAGCACGCGACGCCACGTGATGTTCTTGAGATCGAGGCCACTCGCGTTGCCTTGTTGCAGATGGTTGTCGACCAGCGCGGCAAGCATGTTGTGCGCCGCGGTGACCGCGTGGAAATCTCCGGTGAGATGGAGATTGAGCAGTTCCATCGGGACGACTTGACTGTAGCCGCCGCCCGCGGCGCCGCCCTTGATGCCGAACGTCGGACCGAGCGACGGCTGCCGGATCGCGATGGTCGCGCTCTTGCCCGCGTGATGCAGCGCTTGGCCCAGCCCGACGGTCGTGGTCGTCTTGCCTTCCCCAGCGGCGTCGGCGTGATCGCCGAGACGACGACGTATTTGGCGCGCGGCCGCGCCGCGAGCGCCTCGATCGCATCGAGTTTGATCTTAGCGACGTGCGCGCCGTACGGCTCGAGTAACTCCGGCGGAAGTCCCATTTGCGCGGCGATCTCGGCGAGCGGTTTGAGGACGGCGCTCTGCGAGATCTCGAGGTCGGTTCCCAACGGCATGGCGCTCTCTACGGCTCGTAACGGAAAAAACATTGCGGCCAGGATGCCGCGTGAGGCGGGAAAAACGCAGTTCGACAGCGCCTATACCGGGCGCGGCCAAGCTATGAAGATTAGCGCGTAACGAGCGTTCGTAGCGGCGTCAGCGGTCGAGCGCCGACGTGGCTGATGATTTCCGCTGCCGCGAGGCTTCCGAGTTCGCCGCAGGCGCGCAGCCCGACACCGGTCGTGAAGCCGTAGAGAAAGCCCGCCGCATACAGGTCGCCGGCGCCCGTCGTATCGACGACGCGCTCGACGGGGGCGGCCGCAATGTCGATGACGGCGTCCGGCGTCACCACGAGCGAACCTCGTGCGCCGCGCGTTATCGCAGCGAGACCCGTCATCGCGCGAAGCTTTTCGACGGCAACGTCGATGCGATCGCTTTCGAACAGCGCCAGGGCCTCCGCTTCGTTCGCGAAAAGCACGTCGACGTGCGCTTCGATGAGGCGCATGAAGGCAGCGCGATGGCGCTCGACGCAGAACGCATCCGACAGCGACAGGCTCACTCTGCGGCCGGCCCCGTGCGCGGTTTCCGAGGCCCCGACGAACGCTTTTTGGGCGAGTTCTTGGTCGTACAGATAGCCTTCGAGATAGGTCACCGCAGCCGAGCGGATCAGGTCGGGATCGATATCGCGCGGCGCTAGCGTCACGCTGGCGCCGAGATACGTATTCATCGTGCGTTGCGCGTCGGGCGTTACGAGGATGAGGCAGCGCGCCGTCGCCGGTCCGTCGGTCGTTGCCGGGGTACGGAACGTCGCGCCGACGGCCGTGATATCGTGGCGGAACGCATCGCCGAGCACGTCGTTACGGACTTTTCCGATATAAGCCGTGCGGCCGCCGAGCGAAGCGATGCCGGCGATCGTGTTGGCCGCAGAGCCGCCCGATGACTCGCTGGCCGGCCCCATGTCCGCGTAGAGCGACTGGGCCTCCGCCTCATCGACGAGCTTCATCGCGCCTTTACTCATGGCGTGACGTTCGAGGAACGCATCGTCGGCGGTCGCTATGACGTCGACGATCGCGTTACCGATGCCGACGACATCGTATCGTGCGTTCTGCATGCTTTTCTGTTCCGGTGTCGCGTGCGGCATTCCGCCCGGCAGAACGCGCGCTTACGTGAAGATGGACAACGGAAAGAACGCGGCGACGACCCAATGCGGAGCGTCGACGATTTCGCAAATTTTCAGATCGACTGCGACGCTGCAAAGCATGTACGCGTCGATGCGCGCCAGGCCGTACGCGCGCATCAAGTGTCCGATCATCGCACGAATCGCATCGCGTGCCGCCGTCATGAGATCGGGACCGATGCCCTGGGTCGCATGAAAACCGGCCGTATTCGTCCGAGCCGCAAGCGGCCCCGGCGTCGCGAATTGCGGCGCATCGATCGACAGATCGCGTCGCACCGTCAAGCGAACGGTCGCGCGCACCGGCGTTTCGATCGCCGTGCCGCACACTTCGCCGTCGCCCTGCGCGGCGTGCCCGTCGCCGAGCGAGAAGAGCGCGCCCCGCGTCTGCACCGGCAAATACAGTTTCGCGCCCGTCGTGAGGTGTTTCGTATCGAGGTTGCCGCCATGGCGATAGGGTGGGATCGTCGAGAAGGCGCCCGGCGTTGCCGGTGCGAGCCCGACCTCGCCGCAAAACGGTGCGATCGGGATGCGGATGCCGCGCGCGAACGTCGTGGCGGCATCCGCTCCGTCTTCGAGCGACCAGATCTTGAGTGCGGGCTCGGGAAACTCGTCGGCGAGCAGACCGAAGCCGGGAATGAGTGCCGTCCATCCCCAGTCGGCCGTGCGCACGTCGAGGAATTCGATTTCGAGCGCATCGCCGGGCTCCGCACCGGTCACGAAAATCGGGCCGTTGACTTGATCGACGCGTGCAAAATCGAGCGTGCGAATCGCAGCGACGTCGCTCGCTGCCGTAATTTGTCCGCACGACGCGTCGAGGAGATCGAAACTCACGGTGTCTCCGGAGGCGATCGTCGCTATCGGCGCGAGCGCGTTATCCCACGCCAGATGGTAGCGATCGCGATGGACGTGGACCGTCGGCGACGTCATATTGCCTCGTGTTCGTGGACGTGATGCGGATCGGGTGCGTGGTCGTGGTCGTGAACGACTTCGCTATGTCCATGCGCGTGCGTGTGTTCGCCCGTTTGCGAGTCTTCGGCGGCATGTGCGTGGTGGCCGTCGTCGTGCCGGTGCATGTGGTCGTGTTCGAGCGGTGCGTGCCGATGCCGGTGAGCGTGGCGTTCCGTGCTATGGAGCACGACGCCCAGAGCCATCAGCGCGAAGACGACGACGTTCGACGGGTGAACGGGGCGTGTGAAAAGTGCGAGCGAGACGACGGCTCCGACGAACGGCGCTATTGCGAAAAGCGACGCCGTCCGCGCGACGCCGAACGTACGCTGCGCCTGCAAATAACACCAAAGGCTCGCGCCATAGCCGAAGGCGCCGATGACGAGCAGCGCCAGGAGCGCTGCGCGCGATGGGACGGGCTCGCGCAGCGCGACGCTGACCAGGAGCGCGAGCGTCGCACCGACGAGCGACTTCCAAAACACGGTGATGCGCGTATCGGCGCCGCGAAGCGACGACGACACGGCGTTATCTACCGCCCAAAGCGCGGTTGCGAGGATCACCAGGCCGATACCGGCGCTCGAACCGATCTGCCCGCCGCCTTGCAGCGCGAGCACGGTACCGCCGGCCAAGATCGCGCCGCACGCGATGACGAGACGGCGGCCGAGGTGTTCCTTGAAGACGAGTACCGCGATCGCGATACTGAAGACGCCTTCGAGATTGAGGGCGAGCGAAGATGCGAGCGGACCGGCCAGCCGCAGACCTGCGGTGAACGCGGCGGGCGCCAGCATGCCGCCGATGACCGCAACGGCGGCGTACGTCCTCGCGTTGTGTCGCAGCGTCGCGACGGAGCGTTGCGGCGAGCCTTGTATCATCGCTGCGAAGAGCGCCGCTCCGAAATAGAGCGTCGCTGCAGTAAGCCACGACCCGGTCGACCCGCTCGCGAGCGCGATAAACGGGGTGGTGACGCCGAAGCTGATCGCGGCCACGAGCGCCCACACGAAACCGCGCGCGAGCGGCGACATCTGCACGTTATTTCACGCGAATGCCGGCCCCGATGCCGACGTAGTGGAATCGCGAACCGGCAACCGGCGTAAAGCTGATCCCGTACTCGGCGTCTACCTCGAGATTCGGTCCGAGCAGTTTTTGCACGCCGAAGTCCGTGAAGGTGCGACCGCCTTGATCGGGAGCGAGCTTCGTCTGGGCAACCAGCTCCGCGTAAAATTGATAGTAATTCGGAATTTGCGCCGTTACCACGAATGACGGCAAGAAGTAGCCGTAACGCGACGTGGTGGCGGCGGTCGGCGCGCCGGCCGGCGTCGTTCCAGGAGACGTTGCCGCTACAGCCGTCGTACCGGCGGTGGAGATGGCCGCAAGCGTCGTACCGAAGCCGATTGCGGAGCTCGCGGCGTATGCGATATCGATATTCGCAGTCGAGGTTGGTCCGCCGGCGCCGAAACCGCCGGTCCCGGTCGCTGCAAGAAAGAGACCGTCGACCGCATATGTGAAGCGGCCAGCTTGCGGAAGTTCGTATTTGAAACCGAGCCCGAGGTCGTTATAGCCGGTGGCGAGCGCACTGCCGCTGCGCGAGCGATTGAAGTTGGGTCCGATGAGGTCAAATTCGAGGCGGTCGGCAACGCCGACGCGTTCGAACCCTTGCGGATAGGAAGCCGCAACGCTCGCCGAGGCACCGCCTTGGGATTGATTCTGATAGCCTTCCTCGAGCACGATGGCACCCTTCGGCACCGCGCACGTGCTGTAGCCGACCGTCGGGCGATCGAGCGTTGCGAGCAATCGTGCCGGTCCCGCGCACGGATCCTTCGACGCTTCCGCCGCACGCGAAGCCGTGGCGCTCGGAGTAGGCGTGGGCGGCGGCGTGGATGCGAACGCGGCCGTCGACAGCGCGGCAACACAGAGAGCGAAAGCGTAGGCGCCGGCCGCTGCGTGCCGCCGGAGGTCGAGGCGATGCATCGGGTGTCCTTCTCCGCTGATTTACGCCGGGGTCCACGGATCGCGCTGCGGCACGAACGGCAGCGCGATCGATCTTGCGAGCGTAACGTCGGACGGCGTGCGATACGCGGGAATGCCGATTTCGCCCTCCGGATCGGCCTCACGCAGCGTGCCGTGTAAGAGGTCCCAAATCACGAGCCCGCTCGACCAGTTACCGTGCTGCGCGTAACGGCTCGCTAGGTGATGCATACCGTGTCGCCGCGGCGTCATAATGAGGGCGCCCAGCACACGATCGAGCGCTGCGGGCAACTTCACGTTTGCGTGGTGAAAAAGCACTGATGCGCCGAAGAGCCTTTGCCAGAGCGCGAATTCGCGCGGCGTCACCCCGAGCGCGACGACTTGACCGACGCGCACGGCAACGGAGAGAACAATTTCGACCGCGTGGATGCGGACAGCCGTGCTCACGTCGCAGTCGCGATCCACGTGGTGCACGAGATGCAAGCGCCACAAGAGCGGAACGCGATGCATCGCCGCATGCCACGCGTACATGCCGTAGTCGAGCAGCGCGACGGCAACGATCGCACGGACCGCGCGCGGTGCGCGCAGCCGCGGCAGCAATCCCCAGCCGCGCCGCTCGCCAAGCGCTGCGACGCGCACGACGAGCGGTGTTTCGAGAAGCCCCGTCGCCGCGAGCGCGAAGCCCCCGAGGACGCCGTTGCGCGCGAGGCGCGTCGTGCGCGATTCGCGCGGCTCGCGGGCCGGCGAACGGACCTCCGCAAGGAGCAAGAGCGCGAGTTCGCCCGTTATCAGTATCCCCGTGAAGAGGCTATCGTGAAGACGTCGCATCACCGAATCCGTTTATGATCCAGCAGGTTCGCGTGCTTCGATTCGAGTGAGAAGAAGGCGGCGCGTGCAAGGAACGCGTTGCGAACGTCATGCCGACGGCGAGCATCGTGGAGCTGAAGATTTCCATCGTCGGACCGTCATTACACGATAGCCGTTTCTCTCCGCCTGTAACGTAGGCACGGATCAGCACGACGGTGTAGCGGGGCGACGCCGGCCGGCGTTCGAGAATCGCGTATCGGCGCTTCACCGCTTTACTGCTTTACCGAAGGTACGCGTTGACCTCCGACCACACTCCGTTGCTTCGAACGACGATCGCGCCATCGCGGTCGGTGCGAAAGATGCGCGCGCCCGCTGCCGTCAAGTTCGCGAGCGTTGTAAGAGCCGGATGGCCGAAAAGATTGTGACGGCCGACGGAAACGATCGCATCGTGCGGTGCGACGGCGCGCACGAAATCCGGAGTCGTCCCATAAGCCGAACCGTGGTGCCCGACTTTCAACACGTCGGCTCGCAAATCGATGCGCGCAGCCAGCAAACGCCTCTCGGTCGCTTCGCCTGCATCGCCGGTGAAGAGCATGCGAAAGGAGCGGTATTCTAACCGAAACACGAGGGAATTATCGTTGATGTCGTTTTTGCCGCCGCTGATATACGGCGATGTCGGACCGTAAAAGCGAAATGTCACGCCGTCTTCCGTGCGCCAGACGTCGCCGCCGCGTGGTTCGAGCATCGGAATCGCTCGTTCGCGCGCCGTGGCGAGCGCGTCGGCATACGCATGGCCCCCGTACGTCTGACCGCTATCGGCGAATCCGTCGGCGCCCATCGCGCGTAGCACGGGAGCTACGCCGCCGGCATGGTCGCCATGCGGGTGTGACAAGAGTATCGCATCGAGATGGTGGATGCCGGCACGGATCAAGAACGGCGCGACGATGCGCTCGCCGACATCCTCCGCCGCGCCGGTGATACCTGCGCGAGCGCCGCCGCGCTCGAGCCGGCCGCCGGCATCGACGAGATACGAATGTCCGCTCGGCGTTTGGACGAGCAAAGCGTCGGCTTGTCCGACGTCGATGGCGGTGACGACGAGATCGTGCACGATTGCGCG